>Ga0164315_10001746_pt1 | contig 16435 bp, 14 predicted proteins | sample GuaBasSedimGuay6_FD_113737 | JGI IMG/M metagenome (GOLD analysis project Ga0164315, IMG submission 113737) | Subseafloor sediment microbial communities from Guaymas Basin, Gulf of California, Mexico - Guay6, Core 4569-2, 0-3 cm | ecosystem: Environmental > Aquatic > Marine > Hydrothermal vents...
TAAAACAAAAAAATGCCAGGCGGTTATTGGGTTATTCATCGGTAGGGCAAATTGGCCTTTTGTTAATGATATTGGGTTTAAAGCCTTACCTCGGTGATCAACTGAATTATATTGCCATCACCATACTGGTTAGTCATTATTTTGCCAAAGCAGGTTTGTTCTGGTTGGCAGGGATAATCAAACAAAACGATATAAAAGCCTGGGCTGTTTTACGAAAAAAACCACACTTCCTGTTTCTTTTTGGAACATTCATATTTGCACTTATCGGTTTTCCTCCATTTCCTTCATTTTTCGGAAAATGGGAAATGATCATGCAATTGTCCACTTCGGGAATGTATCCGTGGGTAGGTGCAATTTTAATAGGATCATTTTTTGAAGGTATTTATCTTTTCCGATGGCTGGGATACGCTATAAAAATGGAAAATTCGAACCTTCCAGATTTCAAAATTAAATGGAACCAGGCCGTACCTGTAGTTTTGTTTGCAGTTGGAGTTTATATTGCAGGATTTTATTCTTCAACTTTAATGGGGCCAAACAATGTTATCAATTACATTCCCTTACTTTTTATCATCGTCATCTTCCTATTAGATTTTTTACCGGCTTACATAAAAAACACACTTGCTATTGCAGGAATCGGATATTATTATTTTCTCATTTATCCGCAAATTTCTGAAGATACGCTCCGGTTTATTTTTGAAACCATCTTTTTGGTGGGAGGAATCTTAACATTAATAGCCGGTTATACTGTAAAAGGCAAACGAGAAGGTTTCTTTCCTTTTGTTCTAATGATGTATGCAGGGCTGTCAGGCTTGATTGAAGCAAAAACTTCATTACAGTTTTTCTTCTCCTGGGAATTGATGACTGCCGGTTCATATTTCCTTATTATCCGTGGAAAACGCTCCATGCCACATGCTTTAAGTTATATGTTGTTTTCTCTTGGTGGTGCATACCTGATCCTTGCGGGATTTGGAATTGTTAATGCCGGGCAAAGCTCCTATGCTTTGGATCTCCTTAAAAATATTCCTGCTTATGCAGGCTGGGCCACCGCATTCCTCGCTATTGGATTTATGACAAAAACGGCTTCCATCGGTTTACATATTTGGTTGCCGGGCGCTCATGCCGAAGCCGAATCTGATGTTTCACCTATGGTTTCGGGTATTTTATTAAAAGGTGGTGTTTTTGGATTAATCGTTTTATTCCTGGCTATGGGAGGAGAAAGGGCAGGAGATAACAACATGATTTATATCCTCGGATGGGTTGGTGCCATCACAGCTTTAGGTGGAAACTTAATGGCCGCATTTCAGGAAGATGCCAAGCGATTATTGGCATACTCAAGTGTTGGTAACCTGGGATATATTCTTTTTGGCCTTGCTATTATGACCCATGTTGGCTGGCTGACTGCCATGACTTATTCCATTAACCATTTTATGTTTAAGACATTGTTGTTCCTTGCTATCGGAGGAGTGGTTTACCGAATTAAAACCCACAAGATGTACGAAATGGGCGGGCTCATCAAACAAATGCCCATCAGTTTTATTGCAGTACTGATCGGGATCATTACCCTTGCCGGTATTCCGCCATTATCAGGTTATGCCGGTAAATGGTTGTTCTATAATGCCATCATATCAAAGGGATGGTATTTCCAGGGAGCCCTTGTGTTTTTTGCTGGTACTGTTGCATTTCTATATTGTTTTAAGCTGATCTACTCGGTTTTCCTGGGACAACCAAAAGATAAATTCAGAAAAGTGAAAGAGGCTCCAATGGGGTTTATTATTCCACAAGTGGTATTAATGATCGGGATTATGATCTTTTCTGCACGTCCTGATCTGGTTTTGAGGCCTATTGGTAATTTACTTGCCGGTTCGGAATATTTTCCTACCGACCCCTTAACATGGAGCAATGTAACTGCTGCAACCAATATTGGTTACTGGAGTGGTTATAAGATCATGCTGGTTGTTGGGATTATGTTTATGATATTATTGGGATGGCTGTTGCTTATGAGCCGAAAGGGACAAAAAGTAAAACAGTTTAATATTGTATATGCTGGTGAAAGGCCGTTCAAGCCTGAGACTACTCATTTTTCTTACAATATGTATGCTCCCTTTAATAAGGCCATTGGATTTTTGGTTACTCCCCTCGCCACAGCTTTCTGGGATAATATGACGGAACTATCGCATTCCATAGCCGACTCTGTCAGAAAAATATATTCAGGAAATGGCCAGACTTACGTATTGCATTTGATACTGTTTGTTATCATCGTTTATTTTATTTCAATAGGAGGATTTTAGATGGATTATGTAAATAAAATATTTTTTGTACTGTTAGGATTGTTTATTGTATTAAACTGGGGATTGATCATGTCGGGACTCATTCGAAAAATAATTGCCCGCATTGGAAACAGGATTGGTATCCGGATTTATCAGCCATACATTAACCTGATAAAAAATTATTTTACACGGTCACAGATATCACACGGGGTGATGTATTATTTGGGCCCTGTTTTCAGGTTGTCAGGCGGAGTTGGAATATTTCTATTTCTGCCTTTAATCTATGGTTCTGAATACTGGAGCAATTTTTCTTTTACAGGTGACCTTATCCTGGTTTCCTACTTCATGTTTTTTGGTATGCTCGGAATGGCACTTGGAGCTGGCGAAGGAGGACATCCTTATTCGACTATTGGCATCTCACGTGGATTGGCACAGTTTACAGCCATTGAAGTTCCCATGATACTTGCCGTAATTTCAATTGCTATTCAATACCAAACTTTATCCATTACTGAAATTGTAGCGGCACAACAGGGCGGTATTCTTAATTGGACGCTATTTACAAATCCCCTGGCAACCATTGCTGCCATGCTTTCATTTCTCGGCGCAATGGGGCATTCACCTTTTAACGTGGTGATGGCACCACAGGAAAATCCTGTTGGCCCTCCTACTGAGTACCATGGAACTTTTCTTGGGGTTTTACAAACTAACAGAGCCATTTTACATGTCGTAGAGGCTATATTTTTTATGAACCTGTTTTTCGGCGGTGCAACCAACTGGTTTGAGTTAATCTTAAAAACCTTCCTTATTTATTTCTGGTCGGTATTTGTTGGAGTTGTATTCCCACGTTACCGGGTTGACCAATCTATTTCGTGGTTAATAAAAATACCACTTGTAATTGGTGTACTTGCCATCATTTTTATTATGTAAATTTTGCTGAAATGGTAAACAAAGAAAACGAAAAAGATAAATTTTTAGCTCCTGAAAATAAGGTTCACATTGTTATTGGCCCCGAAGGCGAAGAAATTACCGTAGACCCTTTAAAGGATTATTTTTGCGAGGCATTCCCAAAAGTTCATGAACCCAAAAATAGGATTGTCGAAAACTTTATCAACTGGGCACGTGCCGAATCCCTTTGGGTACTAGGTTTTGGAACCGGATGCGGCAGCATTGAAATTCCACCTTTGCTTTCACCGCGCTACGATGCATTCCGGTTTGGGGTCGCTATGCGTGCCACTCCCAGACAATCATCTGTCATAATTATCTCGGGCTATTTATCTGTCAAAACTTTAAAACGAGTCATTCGAAGCTATGAACAAATGCAAAATCCAAAATTTGTGGTTGCACTTGGAAGCTGTACCATTAATGGAGGGATGTACTGGGATAGCTACAATACCATCAATCGTCTCGACCATTATATGCCTGTTGATGTTTATGTAGCCGGTTGTATGCCAAGGCCAGAAGCCTTGTTAGCCGGTTTTGAATCCCTGAAAAAAAGGATCAAAGAAGGAAGGGCAGAAGGTGCCAATGAATATGCTACCAATTTTAAATGGTACAAAGCAAATCAGAAAAAAATTATCAAAGACTGGAATATGCCAGATTATAACTGGTAATGATGAAATTTCTTGAAGAATGAAAAAAATAGTAGAAAATATAAAAACAAGGTTCAAGGTTTCAGATGTTATACACCAACGTGAGAATATGACATTTGTTACCACCGGAAAGGAATCAGCTATTCCGTTAATTACCTGGTTAAGGGATTATGAGGGGTTTTCCCACTTTATCCTTTTATCTACAGTTGATTGGAATGAAGATGGCTTTTTTCAACTGACCTATTTATTAAACAATCCTGTGAAAAAGGTTGATTTGGGTATCCGTACATTTATTTTAAGAAAAAATGCAGAGATGACCTCTGCCCATCATTTATGGGAACAAGTGGCTACATATCAGCGTGAAATCAAGGAAATGTTTGGAATTAATTTTCCGGGTAGCCCCAGGGTGGATGAATCATTTCTACTTGAAGGCTGGGATGATGTCCCACCAATGCGAAGGGAATTTGACACCAAAGAATATTCTGAAAAAACATTTTTCCCAAGGCCGGGCAGAGAATCCAACGATCCTGCAACCTATATGAAATCAAAGCTATACCCAAATGAAGAAAAATAAATTGATCAATTGGAAGCCGGACAGGAGTAAGTTCCCGGAAATGGGAGCTGATGGAAAACTGGATGTTGACCTGGATTCACAGAAATACATAAAAGTTTGGCAAGGGCCTAACCATCCCGGGGTAACCGGTAATATGTCGCTTGAACTTACCATTAGCGGTGATGAAGTGGTAGATGCAAAAACCCATGTAGGATATTTGCACCGGGGATTTGAAAAACTTTTTGAACGTAGGAAATACATCCAGTGTTTCCCAACATGCATTCGTATGTGTGTTCCCGAGGCCGACTCAAATGAATATTGCCTCGCCACCGGAACCGAAGAGCTTGGAGGAATTGAAATACCAGACATGGCCAAATGGCTACGAATGCTGGCTCTTGAAATGGCAAGATTACAGGCTTTATTGCGGATCGTCCCCGGACAGGGAGGAACCATGGGACTTGGCATTGGTGTTCAATGGGGTTTATATGTCAGGGAGCTGATTTTAGACCGTTTTGAAGAACTCACCGGAGGCCGGATTTACCACATGTATATTTTACCCGGTGGGGTTAGAGGGCTTTTGCCAGATGGATTTGCAGCAAGAATGGAAGACAACCTCAAAAAAGCCGATCAATTTGTAAAGGACATTCAGGATTTGATGTATAACAATGCTGTTTTTAAAAAGCGGACAAATGGAATCGGATACATTGATCCGTCCTGGGTTGACAGTTTCGGAATTGTAGGGCCGGTTGCCCGGGCAGCAGGTGTAAAACGTGATGTCCGTTTAGATTATCCTTACCTCCATTACGACAAACTGGAATTTGATTATAATATTGAAACAGGTTCGGACATTTATGCACGGTCTATGGTTAGGCTAAAAGATTTAAAAACGACCATCGACCTCATTCGTCAAATATTAGCCAAAATGCCCGACAAGGGTGACATCAAAGCATCCACACCAAATGTTTTACACTGGAAAATCCCGAAAGGGGAAACCTACGTCAAATCGGAATCTTCAAGAGGGGAATATGGTTTTTATATGGTGGCCGATGGTAGCGAATTTCCGAGAAGGATAAACCTGCGCGGGCCAAGCTATACTCATGCAGTACCTTTACTCGAAAAACTACTTATCAATGCCAATATTTCGGATGTTTCATCCATTATGGTTTCATTGGGTACGTGTCCTCCAGAAATTGAACGGTAGATCATACTTGAATTAATTAATAAGAAAAATGGGAACATTAAAAGATATATTATCTCCTTTTACCGCCTGGAAAAATCTTGCGAAAGAACCGGTAACCATTAAAGATCCAATTAAGGAAAGGCCAGGTGCACCACGATACAGAGGTTTTCATAAAAACGATATGGAAACCTGTATCGGGTGCGGAACCTGTGAAGAGATTTGTGAAAACGAAGCCATTGACCTGGTACCTGTTCCGGGAATTGAAACGACAGATGGCAACAGTGGATTAAGGCCACAAATTGATTATGGCCGATGCTGCTGGTGTGCTTTATGTGTAGATATTTGTACAACTGGTTCCCTTACCTTGTCAAATGAATATACCTGGATTGAGGAAGATCCTGAAGCATACAGGTTCACCCCGGGTGTTGATAAAAAATCATGGGATAATAATGAACTGGGTTGGAAAAAACCAGAACCCAATTACGAATTTTACGATATCAACCGGATAAAAATGGAAGAACTCCATCCGGGAGACAGGGATAAATCATTTGTTGAGATAGTTCAGGGATATTCAAAAGAGCAGGCACAATTAGAGGCTGACCGCTGTGTTGAATGTGGAATATGTACCGCCACATGTCCTGCCCACATGGGAATACCCGAATATATAAAAGCTATTAGAAACGATGACCTTGAAGAAGGTTTAAGGATTTTATACGAAACCAACCCATTACCCGAAATATGCGGACGGATTTGTACCCACAAATGCGAAACGGTTTGTTCTGTCGGACATAGAGGCGACCCCCTTTCAATACGTTGGTTAAAGAGATATATCGCTGACCAAAACCCATCCGAAAAATACAAAGAGATACTGGAACGAGATCTGGTACAGAAAAACGGTAAAAAAGTGGCCATCATAGGTTCAGGCCCATCAGGTTTATCAGCCGCTTATTATCTTGCCAAGCTGGGTTATGAAGTGAAAATTTTTGAAAAACTTCAGGCTGCCGGAGGAATGATGCGATATGGAATACCAGAATACCGGCTTCCTTACGACCAATTGGATAAAGACATAAACTATATTTTATCACTGGGAGTTGAAATTGAATATAATGTAAACATTGGTGAAAAAATTACCCTTGAACAGTTGGGAAAAGAATACGATGCCGTATTCAGTGGTACAGGTTTGCATCTGGGAAGAAGCACACAGGTAGAAGGTTCGGATCATGAAAATGTTTACCAGTCAATTGAACTTTTACGTAAAGTTACCGACGGGGAAGAAATCCACGTTGCGAAAAAAATTGTGGTGATTGGTGGTGGAAACGTTGCCATGGACATTACCCGTACACTGGCCCGTTTACAAATCCAGAAGTACGGTAAAGTGGATGTAACCGCAACCTGTTTGGAGTCGGAACATAATATGCCTGCCGACCGTGAAGAAGTTGTAGAAGCACGGGAAGAAGGCTGTATCATCGATCCGGGATGGGGACCACAATCCATCGAAATAAAAGACAATAAAATTAAAGCCCTGCATGTTGCAAAATGTTTATCTTTATTTGACGAACACGGACGATTTGCACCGCAATGCGATATGCAAAACAAGAAAAAAATTGAAGCTGACATGATCGTTGAATCCATCGGACAGGGAATGGATACCAGCTATATTACGGAAGAGTTCAAAGAAAAACTGGAATATGGACCCCGGGGACGGATACTGGTTAATGATCATTTTCAGTCGGCAGTTCCATGGTTTTTTGTGGGAGGGGATATTATCCAGGGACCGGATGTTATTCATGGAATTGCTAACGGCCATAAAGCTGCACAGGGAATTGAAAAATATTTATTTGGGGAATAATTAATAATACAAAACTGGTTTTGCCACGAATTTAATGGAAGATATTAAAACTAATAAAAAGAATTGCCACAGATTTACAGAGAATTCTAAGAATTATCATCTTAATCTGTGAATCTGTGGCAATTTAATAATAACAGCAGGACCACAAAACTAAATACAAAATAATATGACTATTTCAGAAATTCTTGATAAAAAAGGCAGGTATGTTCATACTGTTGAAATACATACCTCAGTTTATGATGCTGTTAAAAAACTGGATGAAACCAAAGCAGGAGCTATGCTGGTCCTAAACGAAAAAGAAGAATTGGAAGGCCTGGTATCAGAAAGGGATATTCTTTATAAATGTTACAACTCGGGGATTCCTCTGAAGGAGAATGAAATTAAAAACCTGATGACCCCGAGTGATAAACTAATCGTTGCCAGGTTAGATGATACCGCTCTCTATCTGATGAACGTGATGGCCCAAAAACAAATCCGGCACATACCGGTTTTAAATGATGATGAAGTTATCATTTCCATTATTTCAATTGAGGACGTATTGAAAGCCGTTTTGGAAACCAGTCAGACCGAAGCTAAAATGCTAAGGGAACATATTAAAAACCCATTTGGGGTTCACATTTATAAGACTTAAAGCGGAAATTAACCCGATTTACTTAATCTTTCAAGCATTTCCAGATTGAGGATTTCGATGGTTTTACCATCAATTGTAATGATCCTGTCTTTTCGGAATTCGGATAAAATACGTATTACATTTTCAGTGGTCATATTGATCAATTCTCCAATTTCTTTACGGGAGATGGGCAATTCAAATTTCATTTTATGGTAAATTTTCTGGGAGAACCATAAAAGTATATAAGCAATCCGTCCACGTAAATGCTTATCATCAATATCATATGTGGATTGAATCACAAAATTAGAGGACCGTGTAATATGTTCTAAAAGTTCAAGGGCAAATGCTCCGTTTTGCTTGACCACTTCTTTCATGCTCTCAAGATTAATTGTACAAACAGAGGATTCCTCTAATGCACTTATAGAATAATTGTAGGTTTTTTCAGAAAAGGTTGAAAGCAGGCTGACATAATCCAGTGGCCTGGCTATACAAATAATCCTTTCTTTTTGGTTTTCCCCCTTTTTTACTAACTTTACAAGTCCTCTCTTTAGATACAAAAATTCTTTAACCGGAGTTCCTTCCTCTATGATCATTTCCCCTTTGTCAAATACCATTTCTTTCCTGTCTTTATTGACGAACTGAAGCTCTTCATCTTTCATTTTAGTGAAAAGTAAAGATTTAAAGGTACAGGTCTTACAATTGGAGGTATGCGGAATGATCTTCATAAATATATGATATATATCATATCTAAAAACTTGCATGTTTAGATATGTCCATGTAATTTTGCACTGTTAATAAATTAACAATACAATTTTATAACACAATTCACAAACATAATAAAATTAGTGATATAATATGCAAAAGTTATTGATTCTAGGAGCAGGAACAGGTGGAACGATCATGGCAAACAAAATGCGAAAAGATTTACCTCGTGATGAGTGGGAAATTACTATAGTTGATCAGTTTAAAACACATTATTACCAACCGGGGTTTTTGTTTATTCCCTTTGGTTTTTATAAGGAGGCTGATGTGGTAAAACCCAAGAATAATTTTATTCCGATTGGAGTAAACCTGGTTTATTCGGAAATAGACAAGATTGACGGGGAAAATAATAAAGTATTGCTGAAAGATGGTGAAGTACTTAAATACGATATCTTGATCATTGCCACAGGAACAAAAATTGCACCCGAAGAAACACCTGGTTTAAAAGGTGAATTATGGCATAAAAGTATTTTCGATTTTTATACTATTGAAGGTGCCAAAGCACTTGCCAGCTTTTTTAAATCCTGGGAAGGTGGGGAACTGGTAATCGATATTGCCGATATGCCCATAAAATGTCCGGTGGCACCATTGGAGTTTGCCTTTTTTGCCGATGCCTTTTTTATTGAACGTGGTTTAAGGGATAAAGTAAATATTACTTATGTTACTCCGTTGTCAGGAGCTTTTACCAAACCACGTGCATCCAAAATGCTTGGGAATTTACTGGCTGATAAGAATATCAATCTTGTAACCGATTTCTTTTTAGGTGAAGTTGATAACGAGAAAAAAATAATTACAGATTTTGGAGGAAAAGAAGTTCCATTTGATTGCCTGGTTACTATTCCAATCCATACAGGTGATGAAATGATTGAGAGAAGTGGTTTGGCTGATGACCTGGGTTTTGTACCTGCAGATAAAAATACTTTACAATCCACAAAATTTAAAAATGTATTTGTTTTGGGTGATGCGGGTAACTTTCCTACTTCAAAAGCAGGTTCGGTAGTGCATTTCCAGGCTGACACATTACATGAGAATTTACACTGCTACATGGAAGGCCGTCCTTTTACAAGTAGTTTTGACGGACACTCAAACTGTTATATTGAAACCGGTCATGGCAAAGGTGCTTTGATTGATTTCAATTACGACACTGAACCTTTACCAGGTTCATTCCCATTTCCTGGCCTTGGACCATTCGAATTGCTTAAAGAAAGCCGGATGAACCATTACGGTAAATTAATGTTCCGCTGGATTTACTGGCATATTTTACTTAAAGGTAAAGAAATGCCCATTGATTCACAAATGACAATGGCAGGGAAGAAAATGGAGGGATAAGTTATTTGTAAAGAGTTAATAGTTTTAGAACCTTTTACAATTGACAATTACCCATTAACATTTAACAAACAACAAAAATGACTGAACAAAAAATTCAGCAACAGATAGACGATATAAACCGTAAGCTTGACATTATTCTTGAGGAGGTTTTTGCACAGAAACAGAGCCGGGAAACCATTTCTGACCTGGCTGATGATCTGTCACTTGTCGGGAAAGATGTTTTTAAAAACACAGTGATTGAATTGGATAAAGCCGGAGTAGAACTTGATAGTGATGCTTTGAAAGGAACTGGAATAAGGCTGATCAGGAATATCGACAACATCAATGAATTTTTGGATACCTTAGAGAGTATCAATGATTTTCTGAAAGATGCTTCACCAATTGCCAGGCAGGTAGGGCTGGATGCCATTCAAAAAATGAATGAGCTCGACAAGAAAGGATATATCGAGTTTTTTAAAGAATTATCCAAAGTTCTTGAAAATGTTGTTTCACATTTTTCTGTTGAGGATGTAAGAGACCTTTCAGAAAATGTGGTGACAATTCTTGAAACCGTGAAAGAGATGACCCAACCTGATATGTTATCAGCTATGGACAATGCTGTAAATGTATTTAAAAACCTCGACACAAAAGATATTCCTGAATATTCGCTCTGGAAAGCAATGAAAGAAATGCGATCACCAGAAATGAAAAAAGGACTTGGATTTATAATCACTTTCCTAAAAAATCTAGCCAAAGAAAACTAAAAGCTAAAAGCCAATAGCTAACAGCAAAAATTACAAATAATTCAATCAAAAATAAACAATCAAAAATTATAAATTATGGCACAAAAAACATATGCAGGAGTATCCGTAGATGTAAATGATGAAGGTTATTTTAACGATCCATCACAATGGACTAAAGAAATTGCAGTAGATGTTGCAAAACAAGAAGGTGTTGAATTGACAGACAAGCATTATGAAATGCTGGAATACCTGAGAAACAAATTTAATAACGGCGACCAACTGACAATTAGAGGTATCAATAAATCAGGAATTGTAGATGTAAAAACATTTTACCAGATGTTTCCGGGAGCACCTTTGAAAAAATCAACCAAGATTGCCGGGATTCCTAAACCAACAAGTTGTGTATAAACAAAAATTCCAATGTCCAAAGCCCAAAAAACAAATAAAATACAATAATCAAAGATTCAAGTTCCAAACTTATTGTTTAATTTTTTAATAATTGAGATTTTGAGATTATTTGAAATTTAGGATTTGAGATTTGAAAATTAAATGATGAATAAATATTATCGACTAAATTAAAATAAATCGTTATGTCAGAAAACAATCACCCCATTAAAAAGGTCAGTATAATCTGTGCCAAGGGAGCTATTGAAGATGTTTACGCAGCATTAGTTATGGGAAATGGAGCAGTAATGGAAGGCATTGAAGCCAACCTGTTTTTTACATTTTTCGGAATGGATGCCATTATGAAAAAACGTATGGATAAACTTCATACTGCTATTGTTGGAAACCCAGCAATGCGTTTGCCAGGTGGAGCCAGGATGCCAACATGGATGGGAATTATTCCGGGTATGGAAGCCATGGTTTCAGGAATGATGAAAAAAGGAATGGATGCTCTTGATGTTCCTCCTGTGAGTGAGTTTATCGAATTATTTGTTGCAGGTGGAGGTAATCTCTATGCATGCAAGCTGGCAGCAGATATGTTCAAGATTAAAAAAGAGGATCTCAGCGAACATGTGAAAGATATTATCACAGTTGGCGAATTTTATGAAAAAGCAGGTGGTGAAGACAGCCAGATTATATTTACATAGAAATTATTCAATTGGTTTCTTTTTTTGTCGGCAATTTAGGCTAATCACCTGAAGCATTAAGGCAACCTGTTTAATTTTCTTATTTAAATTTCCTATAAATTGCTTTTAGGGTAATATCAAACATATACTTATATATTTTTGTAGATGTTTCGTTATCCTGGTAATTCATATTCGATCCATTAAAATTTAACAAAATGAAAAAATTGATTAGAAGTTTATTGTTTATCACACTCGTTGGTTTCTCACTTAACGTTAGTGCCGATGAAGAACTGTGGGCCTATTATAAGGTTGGAAGTCTTGAAGTATCGATGAACGAATCCATCACACTGGTAAAAAATGCCCTTTCATCAAAAGGTTTCGAGGTAGTTGGCGAATACCACCCTGGAAATAATGATAGCCTTTATGTAGTTGCGTATACACGCAATGATTTGCAAAAAATTACTTTAAAAGTAAAAGACCGTGGAGCATTGGCCAGTGTACTAAAAATTGGCTTTGTAAACAAAGAAGGAAAAATTAATATTTCCATGCTAAATCCCATGTATTTGTTTTATGCCTATCTGATGGATGAAACCAATACATATAATAGTGAGCTAATGACCATTACAAGTGATGCTAAAGTTGCAATGAGCAGTGTGGGAAATGACTTTATGGGTTTTGGAGGCAGTGAAGAAATAAAAGACCTGAAGAAATATCATTATATGATGATGATGCCCTATTTCACTGATCCGGTAGAATTAAAAGAATTTGATTCATTTGAACAGGGCGTTAGCACCATTCGGAAAAACCTGGATGCTAAAAAGGGAAATACTGTTAAGGTATATGAAGTGGTATTGGAAAATGAAAAAATCGCCATTTTTGGTGTAGGCTTACTGGATGCGGAAGATGGTGAAGCTCATTTTCTGTCGATTATTGGCGAAGACAATATTGCTGCCATGCCGTATGAGATCATCCTCCAGGGAAAAGAAGCCACTATGTTACACGGCAAATATCGTTTTGCATTACACTGGCCTGAACTCACCATGGGACAATTTATGAAGATATCCAGCACCCCGGGTGATGTAGAAGATTTTATAGAAGCATTGACAGAGTAAAAACTCAAATTTAACTTTAATATTTAAACAAAAACAAGATGATGAAATTAACATTTACGAAAAGAAATTTGACTTATTTGACGGCATTAATGTTATCATTTACCATGTTTAACTTTAATACCATGGCAACCGATGGTTACTTTAGTACCGGTCAGGGAACCAGGAACAAAGGAATGGCAGGAGCAGGTATTGCATTTTTACATTCACCTTACTCAACCACTATAAATCCTGCAGGATTCAGTTTTATGGACAAAAAGTGGAGCCTTGAAGTATCAGTGGGAATATTTAATCCTAACAGACAATATTCAATTATTGGTGCACCCACAACACCTGATATGTGGGGTTATATTGATGGGGAAGGAAATTTTGTGAATGATCCCCGGTACAGTACCTTTGGTTTAACAGAAGGGACCGTTGAAAGTGGTTCATCAACCTTTATTATACCCGCAATTGCGTTTTCATATCGGCTTGGGGAAAAGAATACCATTGGCTTAAACTTTTATGGCAATGGAGGAATGAATACTGATTATGACACAAAAACTTATTACAGTGAAATCATTGATGGTTTTGGTAATCCAATGCCCGACGGCAACCCTAATCCGATGGCCAATGTAGTTGCACCAGCAGGTGTAAATTTGCAACAAATGTTTCTTGCCCTGACTTATGCAAGAAAGTTTGGTGAAAATCACAGTATCGGGATTTCCCCCATCTTCGCCTATCAAACTGTTGAAGTTAAGGGAATGCAGGCATTTCGTGATATGGGTGCTGCCGGAATGCCAGGTATGCCTGTGGATCGTAGCCAGTATGTCACCAATAATGATGTAAGCAGTTCGACCGGTTTTGGTTTTAAAATCGGATATCAAGGCGAATTAATTGATGGGTTAAGATTAGGAGCATCATTCCAACCAAAGATTAAAATGAGCAAGTTTGAGGAATATAAAGGACTATTTGCTGAAGAAGGTGGATTTGATATTCCAGCCAACTGGCAAGCAGGACTTTCTTATGATTTTACCGAAGATTTTACTTTAGCTTTTGACGTGAGACAAATACTGTACAGCGATGTAAAGTCGATTAGCAATCCTATGAATCCTCAACAGATAATGCCAATGGTACCCAACCCAAATATGACTTCCATGGAAGATGCCATGATGCCCAATCCAAATTTTATTCCTTTGGGAGCTGAAAACGGAGCTGGTTTCGGATGGGAAGATATGATGATCTTCAAAATTGGTGCGGAATTCAGGCAAGTTGAAAACTGGCAATTCAGGGCAGGGTATTCTTATGGAAAACAGCCTATACCAGAAAGTGAAGTAATGTTTAACATAATAGCACCTGCTGTTAATGAAAACCATATTTCAGTTGGATTGACCAGAATGATTGGTGAACATGCATTAAACCTTGCCATCACACATGCTTTAGAAAACTCAGTAAAGGGTCAAAATCCATTTGATCCTGCACAGCAAATTGAAATCAGTATGAATCAATGGGAATTTGAAATTGGTTTCCAGTTTTAATAAAAACATATCGATAGAGAAGGCTGCCTTATTATTTAGGGCAGCTTTTTTTTATTTAAGATTTAGTAAAATCCATTTTCCTTTATAAGCATTCCAAGAGATGTGGAGGATGCAAGAGATCAATGTTAAATGTTTTCGATCTCTTAAATAATGGATTTGACATCGATGGTTAAGGTAAGGAAGCCTGGGTCGTAAAAAGGTTAATAACAGCCATGTCAGGCAGAGGCCGACATGCAAGGCTGGTTTCTGACAGGTCGAAAAAACCAGAAGCACGATATTGCAGTTTCCGATGGGCTTTTTCAACCTGCTATGTTATGCTGTCGCGCAGTGCCTTCGGTCAACATATCAGGTTTTGGTTTACCCCAAACCTGCCCATCCGGTCAGGTGGGCCGGCATCCTAAGCATTGCCCTATAACGAATTACTCTCAAACACCCCCAGCCACTCCCGAGCATGAACCATCATGTTGGAAAAACTTTTAATTGGATGTCGAAAGAAAACCCTGGGTTTAGGCATGGCTTCTATCATTACCGGAAGTGCACTGAAAGACAATTCAAGTGTTGAGTATATTTTGTCGAACCCTTTGCTAAACAGAAAATCACGGATAACAGGATTTCTTAACTCTATCCCAAAAGATGTAAAAGCAATTACAACAAATACTGCCCTGATGTTCATTTCAAATCCAATTAATAAGCCTTCTAAATCAAAAAAAGAACCTTTTGAATTAAACCCATTCCAGAAAATAGCGGCCAAAAAAGTGAGTATAAATAACTGTAGCCAAAACATTGGCTTCTTCAAACGGCGTAAGGAACTTTTATAATGAAAGATACAATATGTAGCATATACCACAACAAAAATTGTTGCATAAATCAGGGGAAGTTGGTTCAGGATAAACAATCCCGTTGGTATCAATATTATATGCAAATAAAATAGTACCAATCTAAAATGCTGGTTTGGGTTGGTAGCCAAAATATTGTTTGATTGTTTATTCTCTGCAATAAATCCTTGAGTTTCAAGATTCATTTTAGCTGATCTTCTACCCACCCGAATTCCCATAAAAGCAGAAACAACACCTAAAACAAAATAAACTCCAATGACAATAAAAGCCAACACCCATGGATCTGCATTCTCCATTCGGACTTGTTTAGCGAAATAGTGAAATATATTTACATAGATCTTAACAATGTTTAATCCATACAAAATCAACAAGCTCAAAATTTTATGAATCAGTGCACTGGCAACACTCAAAGCTCCTGCAATGGATAAAGAGACCAGGTTGTTACCAAAAACCCTGAGAAACATTTCTATAATTAAAGCCTCTGACATGATTCCAATCATAGGACCGAGAATAATCGCACTTGGGGAAATGGATTTCATGAGTGCCGCAATCAAACCTGCCCGCCAGATCAATCCTTTTTCTGGCCACATCTGGTAAAAAGCTATCATTAATATGGTTGCATTGGCTGCCAGGATAGTTCCACCAAAGGGTAAGCGAAGGTTGTGAAAAAAACTTCCAATAATAATCTCAACTGACGCCCATAATCCTCCCAACACAGCAGCCTTGAGCCACACCGATTTTAATTGCAGATGTTTGGATGAAGCATAGTTCATGAGGAATTCTTAGATAAATGATTTTCAATTTTTAAAAGATCCGGCTGTGAGTTCATATTGTCAAATAAGTTCTCTTGATAAAAAGGGAGGTCTTCAGTAATTGGTAAAAATTTGGTCATGAAGCTTTTTATAACATCCTGAATTTTATACCTGTTTGTTTCTATTGCATTAAATAAACCAGTAATGATCGATTTATGATAATATGCACACAATGGTTCCCGGAAGTTTTTAAAAACAGGAATAACAACATCAAAACCTTCTCTTTGAGA
>Ga0164315_10001749_pt1 | contig 16430 bp, 5 predicted proteins | sample GuaBasSedimGuay6_FD_113737 | JGI IMG/M metagenome (GOLD analysis project Ga0164315, IMG submission 113737) | Subseafloor sediment microbial communities from Guaymas Basin, Gulf of California, Mexico - Guay6, Core 4569-2, 0-3 cm | ecosystem: Environmental > Aquatic > Marine > Hydrothermal vents >...
AATGAAACAATTGTAGCAGTTGATGATAAACCTACTACACTAACATCTAGTACATTATCATTAACAACTGATATAAAATCAACATCACCTGATAGAAGTTCTAATACACCAGGGATTTGTAAGAATGATAAATTAGAAGTTGTAATATCAATAGAAGCTGATAAAGGTACGATGTCTCCAAGATTTAATTCTGCATCAGTTACTGAAATAGACAATACTGTACTTGATAAAAGTTCTACTAAACCAAATAGTAATTCAGTTCCATTTGTTTCTGTACTGCTATAACAAAAACTACAAGATAATGGTTCATCAACACCAAAGTCTATAGTTGTACTATAAACATTTGATACAACATTTACAGTTGATTCAAGAATATCAGCTATACCAAGAATTAGATCCCCACCCACAATAGAGATAGAAAAATTTGCAGATGCTAATACTTCTATTACACCAGCACTAAAATCACCAACAGCATAACTAACTATTGTAGATGTTCCTGTTAAAATCTCAGCATCTGTTTTAATCAATACATCATGAACATTAGATTGAATTAATATAGTAGAACTTAATGATTCTAACACACCAGGAACATATAACCATGTAGCATTAGCAGTTGATTCAATATTAAGTGTAGCACTAACTGGCACTGGTCCACCAATAACAAGATCAATAGTATTTTCAACTAAATGAGTAAATGTAATACTAGCAGACAATTCCTCATATACACCAAGATCTAATATATCTTCAACATATGATTGAACAACAGCAGTTGAACTTAATGACTCAGCAACACCAAGAGTTAATTCAGCAGGTGGAGAACTTAAAGTTGATGCTATAGTTGTTGCTAATAATTCGTCAACTCCAATAATAGCTACTGGGTCTGGTATATAACTTTGAATGCTAATTGAACTTGATAAAGGTTCATCAACTCCAAATGATATTGTAGAATCAGTTACTGAAATAGAAAAGGTTGATGATGCTAATAACTCACTAACACCAATTACTAAATTACCAGTTCCAACTACACTTGTAATAAGTTGTGCAGATGATACTGGAGTATCAATACCCATAGTAATATCAGCAGTTGATAATGTTTGTATTACACTTGTATGAGTTAATGGTTCATCAATACCTAATGTTATTGTTGAATCTGTTACTGAAATTGAAAAATTTGATGTTGCTAATAATTCTGATTTACCAATAGTCAATAATGACAATACATTAGATACAACAGAAATAGAAGATGATAACAGAGTATCAACACCCATTGTAATTTCAGCATTAACTACTGATTGAATTAAATGAGATGCTATTAATGGTTCATCAACACCTAATGTTAATTCACCAGGTAAATTAGATTGTGTAGTAGATGATGCAGCAACAACTTCTAAAATTCCTAAACCTAATACAGATGTGATATTAGTTTGTATATATAATGAAGCTGTTAGTATTTCATTTATACCAATTTCCAAATTAGGAAGACTAATATCAGTAGTAACATTAACTGGAGTTGAAAGAGACTCACCAAGACCTAAATACACATCAGATAATATAACAGTAGTTATATTTAATGTAGAATCTAATTGTTCTGCAACACCCATTGTTATAAATACATCAACTTTACTAACAACTATACATCCTGCTGATAAAGGTTCATCTTGACCAATATACATCTCAAGTGTTACATTAGATGTTGTTGCAACAGTGGATGCTAGTAATTCAGATACACCAATTATAAAATCAGCACCTACTATACTAACTATATCAATACTTGATGATAGATCTTCATCAACACCTAATGTCAATACACCAGTTATTGTTCCACCTTCTATAGTAGCATTAGCAGTACCAGATAAAGGTTCATCAACACCTAAAGTCAATTCAGAAGATGTAACTGATTGTGTTATAGCTGAAGATCCTAATATTTCAATTTTACCTGTTGTTAATAATGCATTACATTCACTGCTACCTAAGAAATAATAAGTTGATTCTAATGGTTCAATTATACCAAGTGTTAACTCAGAAAATGAAACATTAGTTTGTATTGGAGAAGTATATTCTAATGGTTCATTAACACCAAGAGTTAATTCACTATATTGTCCACCTTTTCTAATAAAACTAATGGCAGATATACTACTACTTATTAATTCAATATCACCTAAAATAATAAATCCACTTAGACTTGATTCAATATCAATAGTAGATGATAATGGTTCAGTTATACCAAGAGTAAGTTCTGCTTCTGCTACTGATATACTAAATGAAGTTGAAGCTAATATTTCTAATACACCAGTAACTAATAAACCACTTGAAGCAGTACTAACAACAGTTGAAGTAGATAATAATATTTCACTAACTCCAAGTGTTAACTCTGATGTTATAACACTCACAATATCTATAGAACCAACTAATTCTTCAGATAAACCAATATTTAAAATAGATATAACATTAGATTGAGCTAATGAAGTTGAACTTAAAGGTTCATCAACACCTAATGTTAATAATGAATCCGCTACACTTTCGCTATAACAAAAAGTAACCTGTAATTGCTCAGCTACACCAAGAATTAATGTAGAACCAACATTACTTTGAATTGTTGAAGTTGAAGTTAACTCGGTGTCTATTCCTAATGTTAACTCAGCATCAGCAACTGAATTAGAAATAGAAGTTGATGATAATATTTCAATAAGACCAATTGTTAATAAACCATCAGATATTGTTACTATACTTGAGGTAGAACTTAAATCTTCATCACCACCAGTTGTTAAAACTGCATATGTATTTGATTGAGCTAAATGAGTTGCTGTTAATATCTCACTATTACCTATAAGAATATCAGAGTCAGTAATAGAAATTGAAAATGCAGTACTTGATAATAATTCTATTTGACCTATTAATAACAATGAAGTTTGGGAAACCTCTATTGCAATACTTGATGATAATATTTCAGTTGTACCCATTAATATAAAAGCACTAGAAGAAGTTTCAATATTATTTGTAGCTGATAAAGGTTCATCAATTCCAAGATCTAATGATGCAATAGAAGCAGTACTTGTTGTTGCTATAGCAGAAGCTAATAGTTCAACATGACCAATAGTCAAATCACTATGTGTAGTAGATTGTATTGTATAAACATTATATGATTTAGTCCATATAACATCATTAGTATTCTTAAATATAACATCTTCAGGAACTACACTCGTATGTGCTAATTCTTCAATTCCTCCACCCAAATCAAGACTTGTATGAGATACAATTGAAAGAGCAAGAACAGTATGAGATAATAGTTCAGTATGTCCTATTATAAGATCAGACCAAGACCCACCTTTTCTAATAAAACTTTGAATAGTTATTGTGCTAAATAAAGGTTCAGTTATACCCATTGTTAAGAATACACTGATTGATGATTCAACTATGCATGTTGAAGATAATTCTTCTCCTTGTCCTAATATAAGATCAGTATTTTCTACTGTAGATATAATAGGAATTGTATATCCAAGAATCTCAACAATACCAAGAGTAAGTAAACTATCAACAATAGAAACTATACCAATACTTGAAGATAATTCAGTATCTATACCTAATGTTAATTCAGAAACTATATTAGAATTAATAAAGATACTTGAATTTAATGGTTCATCTACTCCAAAGTCTATAGTAATTCCTGTTGCTAAACTTATAGAAATTGATGTAACAGCTAATAACTCAGATACACCAGTAGATATTAAACCAACAACATTACTAATAGAAGAACTTGTAGCTGATAAAGGTTCTGTAATACCCAATGTTAATTCAGCATATGTATCTGAACTAATAATACTTTCAGCAAACACTACTTCTTCAACACCTAAAATTATAAATCCAGAGACTATACTTTCAAGTTCAGATGAACTTGATAAAGACTCTGGAATACCAAGAACTATTTGAGATCCATAAGCATTACTATTAACATTAATATTACTTGTCATTAATTCAATAACACCAAGAGATAAATTAGAACTAATGTCAGATATAAAAGAAGCAGAACTACCAAGAAGCTCAATAATACCTAAAGTTAAAACAGATGTTATATTTAATTGACTACTACTTGTTGATGAAATTCCTTCTGCTACACCCATTGTTAAAAATGAATCTACATTTGTTTCTATAACAACACCAGAAGATATAGATTCTATCACACCCATATGTAAATCAATATTATCACTAACAGATGTTGAAGGAATTGTAGACGCTAAAATCTCTACAATACCTAAAGACAATGTTGATTGCGTATAAGTGGTGGAAATTGATACACCTGCTAATACTTCTGTTTCCCCAACTGTAAGATCTGCACCCGCAAGAGTGTCACCACCTACATATGAATTAATTGAGTAATAATCAAATGTATCATTCCATTTTACGTCTGAACTATTTTTAAAAATTACATCGTTCATAAATATTATTTCCTCTATAGTTAGTTAATAAAATAATATTATGTTGTTTTGAACAATCCACCTTTTGAAGATACTTCTCCAGATACTCTTAATTGTATTACAACTGCCATACTATCTGCTTCATTATTTACATTACTATTACTACTTGTTGTTCCTTCTAATATTTCCTGAATACCAGCATAGATTTGAGCAGTAGCTATTGAAATTACTATATTTGAAGCTGCAATAACTTCTACTAAACCAAGTATTAATTCTCCTGCTGATGCTGATGCTGAACTAATAGAAGAAGCAAGTAATTCATCATCACCTGTACTTAGATTAGCTATAACTAATGATTCTGCTAATGTTCCAACAACTGTATGATTTAAATATTCACCAACACCAAGAGTTAATTCAGCATCTGCTACAGAATTAGAAATTGCTGAACTAGATAATACCTCAACAAGACCAATAACAAGACTAGCATTACCAACCAATGTACCAATAGCAATAGAACTAGCAAATACTTCATCAACACCTAATATTAATGGTGGTGTATGAATTTGAGTCCATATCATTTTAAATGCACTCATTAATTCAGAAACACCAGTATCTAATGAACTAGCAACTACATATGATACTATATTAATAGAAGAAGTTAATTCTTCAGCTACACCAGGTATATCAAGATCTCCATTTACTACACTAACAATATTTGCAGTTGATGTTAATGGTTCAACAACTCCAAGAGTTAATACAGAATCAACTGCTACAACATTTGTAGAAGATGTTCCTAATATTTCAGCAATACCTAATGTTAAAGATCCATCTGACTCTGTAGTAAAGTTAATAGTTGATGTTAATGGTTCAACAACACCCATAGTTAATACTGAAGTAGTATCTGAGTCAGCAACATAAGTATTAATAGTTTTACCTGGATAATCAAGATCAGTTTCAATATCAAAAGCAGAAGTCCAAAGAGCAGTACCTTTTGTTACTCTAATGTTATCCATATTACCATTAAATTCTGTTCCATTCATTGGAGTTCCATTAGTATCCATTAATATTCCAATAAACATATCAACAGTTGAATTGCTAATAACACCTGGATTGCTATCATTATCTTCTTCAATTCCATCAATATATAATTTAATAGATATACCATCTTTTACAACAGCAATATGATACCAAGTATCATTAACAACTGGTTGACTAATTACATTTAAAATAATATTTTGATTAATATCTCTAGCATAAAATTGTATTTCATCATTTCCAGTTACTCTTAAACTCCAAGCATCATCTGTTCCACCTGAGTATCTTCTATGATCTATAATAGTACAACTTTGAACATTATTAAATTTTACCCAAGTATCAATTGTAAAATCACCAGAACCAAAATTCCAATTATCGCTATCAGGTATAGATAAATAATCACCATCACCATCAAATGCAATACTTGAATTTCCTTGAGATGATTCACTATAATCAATAGAAATATTACCATGGTTAGTAATAGTATGAGTTCCCACTTCATCTTCTACTATACCTTCACCATCAATGAATAAATTACCAGGACTACCAATAATATTAGTAGTGTTTGTAAATGATAAATCTTCTGGAACACCAAGAGTTAAATTACCTGACATATTTGAGACAACAGGATCAGTTGAAGCTAATAACTCAGAAACACCAGTATCTATTAATCCAGCAGATGCTGTAGAGATTGGATCTGTAGAAGCTGTCATCATTTCCATAACACCCAATGTTAAAACAGAATCTGCTACTGATGATAGAACATCAATGTTAAGATCTGAAATATTTTCCATTAACTCAAGTTCACCAATTTCAACATCTACACTATCAGAAGAATCAGTTATTAATAATCTATATACTTGATAAGAATCTTGATTATCATTAAATGTATATATTTTATTTTCAAATGGTGATGACCAACTCTCACTAACAACTTCATGGATATCAGTCCATGGTCCAGCTTGAGAAGAACTACCTTGTAATTTAAAATCTGTAGGAGCTTTATCAATTCTGCTAGTTAAATAGATTTTTAATTGTTGAACAACTCTATCATTACCAACACCAAAATCATAACCAATAACTGAGTCACCAGCTATATCACCCATCCAAGCATCAATAGCATAATTAGTATTTAAATTATTAAATGCTCTTGATGGTGGTCTAGCAGAAGGATTTTCACCAAAAGCAGTTCCATCTTCACATAGATCATCTGAGTATGTTAATGGGAATATATATGGAGATGTATGTGCTAATGCTTCATCAACACCAAAACTAATACCTAAATCTATTGATGAAACTACAAGTGCAGTAGATTCTAAACTTTCTACAATACCCATAGTAACCCAACCAACTGTATTAGATACAATATTACAACCAGAAGTCATAGGTTCACCAACGCCCAGATCAATAGCAGCATCAGCAGTTGCAACATTAATAGAAGATGAAGCTAATAATTCAAAAACACCTAATATAATATTAGTATTATCTACAACTGATTGAATTGAAAAAGAAGCTGATAAGTCTTCTTCAGCTCCCATTGTTATATCCATATCAAATTCAGTTGTTATAGCAATTGTTGCAGTTAATTCTTCAATTATTCCTATTGTAAGATCAGCTTCTAAAATTGAAACAGTTGTTATAGAAGAACTTGTTGTTTCAACAACACCCAGAGTTAATAATGGATCAATAGTAATTGTTGATACACCTGTAGCTGTTAATGGTTCATCAACACCCAAGGTTAAAGAAGCATATGTGATAGATTGACTAATATGTGCCACACTCATATATTCTGTATCACCTAAATCTAATAGAGATGTAGCTAATGTAGTTAAAGTTGATGTAGCACTTAATGGTTCATCAACACCCATTGTTAATATTGAACTAATAGAAGTTTGAGCTATAACCGTATCACTTAATACTTCTTCAATTCCAATTATTAGATCAGCTGATGTAACTGAAACACTAAATGATGAGGATGCTAAAACTTCTAATAAACCAGTAGTTAATAATGAATCAGATGTTGTAGTGATAATACTTTGTGTTGAACTTAAAGGTTCATCAATACCTAATGTTAGTGTTGAATAAGTAAATGATATAGCGTAAGGTTCTACTGGATCTACAGTTTCATATAATAAATCTTCATTAGATTCAAAATCAAAATTAGCAGTCCAAAGAGCAGAAGATTTTGTTAATCTAAAGTTATCCACATAACCATCACCATATATTGTTTCATTTACTGAATGAATAGTAAAATCAGAAGTTGAATTGTAAATGGTATCACTTAAAACTCCAGTAGATCCAATTTGTTCTCCATTAACAAATAATCTTAAATCAATACCATTTCTAACTACTGCTACATGATACCAAGTATTAATTGAAGGAGTCCAATCAGCAGATATAAAATTAATAGTACTATTTGTTCCATCTGTTGACCAATAGAATCTTAAAGTTTCTGTAATATCATCCCATTGTAATATCCAACTTCTTTGATCATTTAATACAGCCCATTTTGCAGCTAATACTTGTATTGATGCAATACTATCAAATCTATACCAACCATCAATACTAAAATTTCCAGATCCTAAGTTGAAGTCATCATGGTTAGATATTGACAAATAATCATCAAGTCCATCAAAATAAATAGAACTTAAACTATTACCTTGAGGACAATATTGTCCAGTATTTACATCAATTCCACCATGAGGAACAATAGTATGAACAGCATTCTCATCTTGAATAAGATTTTCACCATCAATAAATAAATTACCAGTTTCTAAATCTTGACCTGGAATAGTAGTGATAGAATGAGCTAATGGCTCTACAAGACCCAAAGTTAACTCAGCATCTGCAACTGAATTAGATACTGTTGTTGATGTCATTACTTCTAAAATACCTGTTGTTAATAAACCATCAACAGAAGTCCAAGATACACATTCATCAGATAATTCTTCTGAGATACCAAGTATTAATTCTCCATTACCAATAGTAGATACAACATTAAAAGTTGATGTTAAACTAACTTCAATACCAAGTGTTAACTCAGCGTCAGCAGAACTTGTAGTAGATTGTGATACACCTAATATTTCATCAACACCAAGATCCATTGTAGCTAAAGGAGTTGTTGACACTACATAAGGATCAACAGGACCTGAAGTAAATTCAAATAATGTATGAGCTAAATCTTCTGGTTGACCAAGAGATAATTCACCAGTTACATTTGTTGAAAGTACATCATCAACATCAGCTAATAATTCATCAATACCTATAGTTAATAAACTATTAGATATTGTAGTAATAGGACCAATAGAAGCACTTAAATCTTCTGTAATACCAAGTATAAGTGTAGCATCTACTTCTGCTTTAGAATAACAAAAGGTTACTTGCAAACTTTCAGCAACACCTAATGTTAATTCAGGTGTTGGTATAGAAGAATTAATAATAGAAGTAGCTGTTAAGATTTCTTCCTGTCCAATTAATAATAATGCAGCAGATGTTGATTCTACAAAATAATCAGCTGGTTCAATATATATATCATCCCAAGGACCAGTATAACCAACTGGAACTATAGTATGTCTTAAATCTTCAGGTCCACCAGTATCAATAGAATTACAACTAACTGAAACTATTGCTGCTCCAGTCGCTGTTAATATTTCATCTTGACCAATAATTAAAATAGCTGAATCAGTAGTTGAAGTAGTAGATATTGATGATGCTATTAATTCCGTAATACCAATAGTTAAGACAGGAGTAGTAGTTGATACTATATCAATAGAAGCTGATAATGTTTCAACAACACCAAATGTAATAGTTACTGCAGAAGCACTACTAACAACTGTAGATGTTCCAGCCAAAGGTTCACTAACACCAAATACTATTGTAGTTCCTGTTACATTACTTACTATTCCTTCAGTAGAAGCTAACAACTCTTGAATACCAATAAGTAAAATAGATTCTACATTAGAATAAATATCTATAGAAGAACTTAATGGTTCATCAACACCAAGGGTTAATGTAGCATCAGCAGTTGAAGCATTGACTAATGTTGTTGCTAATAATTCTTCTATACCAAGTATTAAATCACCCCAAGCTCCACCTTCTCTTAAAAAACTATTAAAACTAACTGTCGCTTCTAATACCTCAGTAACACCCATAGTTAAGAATGAACTACTTGATGATTCTATACTAATAGATGCTGTTATTGGTTCTGGAACACCAAGAGTCAATACACTATTTAATACTGTGGATACAATTGATCCAGTTGATCCAGTTGATTCTTGAATACCAATAGTAAGACCTGAATCATTAACTGTAACTATATTAGATGCTGTAGATGTAAGAACTTCTGAATGACCTAAAATAAGATCTATAACTAAAGTTGAAACAATATTTATTGTTGAACTTAAATCTTCTGTAATACCTAATGTAAGAACTGCGGCTGATACAGTTGATTCAATAGGGTTAGTTGTTCCAAGGACTTCGAAAACACCAATAGTTAATAAAGAAGCAGTTGATGATTGTAAAGAAATACCAGCTGAACATTCAGTTTCAATACCCAGTGTTAATACTTTAGTTGTCTCAGCAACAACACAAGTAGCAGTAGCAGTCATTGGTTCTAAAATACCTAATTGTAACCAAGCTTCTGCAGTAGATGTATTAGATGAACTTGAAGCTAATAGTTCTGATACACCAAGATCTAATAAAGCATCTGCTGATGTTTGAATAGCACATGTACTAGTCATCAATTCATTAACACCAAAAGTCAATAAAGGACCAGCAGTTACTGACGTAGTTGTGATTGATGAAGATACAACTTCAACAACACCAAGAGTTAGAAAAGCTATAGATGATAATGTAATATTGGTAGTAGTTGATAAATCTTCTGCTAAACCTAAAGTAATCCAACTAGAAATAGATACTTCAATGTTGTTAGATGAGGTTAATTCCTCTGTTACACCAAGAGTCATGTCAGCATCTGTACTAGATGTGATTGAATTTGATGATGCTAGTAACTCTGCCACACCAACAGTTAGAGTACAAACAGCAGTTGTAACTATACTTCCAGTGGCACTCAATATTTCACTACTTCCCATTGTTAAACTAGCGCCAGCTTCGGTATCTCCACCAACAATAGAATTAATCATATAACTATCATATGTATCATTCCATTTAACTGCACTTCTATTTATAAAAATAATATCAGCCATACTATTTATCTCCTATTCTATTAACGGACTAACCGCATCTACTTATATTTTTTAAAAAATTATTTGTTGTATAATTATGGTAGGTATTTGAGTTAACTGTAAACACAGTAAACGAATGGAGGAATGATTTCATATCTACCATAGGAGGACCATGGGTTTGTATTGAGGTTCCAATACAATTATTAGTAGATATAGAATCATAATCAGTCTCAACAATTAAGGAAGAAACTGATTCGATTACTATAGTATTTACAGATTGAACAATTGTTGATACTTTAGCGCTTCCACCAAAGCCCATCAACAGAGCAAAGCTTGAAGGTTTGCTCACTGACTTAACGGAAGAAGCTCCACCCATTGATACTATCAGGGTTTTGTTTCTAATTATTAAATCAGCCATTATTCCTCCATTTTAAGTTAATTTTTATTTTAGTATTTGTTCTAAAATATATTTTGGTTTAGTGAATCTTCCTACGGAAAAAACTCTCTCAATCTTTATATTGATTGAGAGAGTTTGTTTCTTAAATTATTTTATTGCACAGTAAACTAATTTCTCTTCAATAGAATTATTACTTTCTAAAGCAACACCCATTTTATAAAGAAGTTCTAGATCACCATTAGTTTGTCTTGCACAACCATATCCAGCTGAAACAATTGGTTGACCTTTTTCTACTGGTCCAACTATTCTAACTGGAACTTTACCAGTAAGACCAACTGTTATACTATTAGTTAATTCAGCATTCATTATATAACCTGCTTCTTCTGAAACAACACCAATTATATTAGAAGCTTTTTCAACTATACATTCTTGAGCTTCATACTCACCTTCTGAGCAAGCACTAACTAATGTGCCAGTAATAAGATCTTCATCTTGACATGTATACTTTTCAGCTAAATCTGCATATCTTGATTGTGTAACTGTAGCAGTAATAATATTAGCAGCAAAGTTTCCACTCCCATCTCTTAATACAAGAGTATCACCAGTTGCTCCAGTAGCAGAAGCAATATTATCTACATTATTTAAATCAAGAGAAGTTTTAAATCCAACAGCAGTATTTTTATTAAGTTGATTATCAGTTCCAGAATAAAATATAGTATCAGAATTTCTACCACTTTGAGTATGAGTTGATCTTACGTATCTAACATTTAAATCACCATCAACAGTTCTTGATATAACAGTATTAGCACCAGTATTAGCTGAAACTTCTAAACCATCTAATTTATCAGCATCTAAACCTGAACCCGAACCATCAACTGTTTTAATAGCAGTCAATAATTCAGCAGCTGTCATATTAACATCCGCATCTGCTTCAACAGCATTTAATTTACTAAGCAATGCATCACTAAAATCATTTTGAGTTCTAACATATGTAGATCCATCAAGAACCTCATCTTGATTTAATACTACTGTACCTGTCTCACCATTAACACTCAACACAGAATCAGTTGGAGTAGCAAGCTCTGTAAAGTCAGACATTGTTCCTGATGTTGCACCATTATGTATATAAGATCTATTTTCATCTGTTCTAACTACAACATCACCTTCTTGAGCAGTAAGAGCTAACATAGCAACTTCTGAAGAAGCTGTTTGTGTAGTAGTAATAGCAACAGGTGGTAATACATTGCTTGGTATAGTTCCACTAGAAAGATTACTAGCATTTGAAGCATATGTTGTTACGTAATCTCTTGTTGCAACATCTGCTCCAGTACTTGGAGCGGGTAGTCCAGTAATTGAATTACCATTCATATCAATATCATCACTATAGTTGATAGCATTACCATCACTTGACATAATATTTTTTCCAGCTAATACTGAGAAGTTACCCTTCATTTGAATTAGACCACTACCAGCAGGCAGCATTTCTATATCACCTGTTCCAAGAGATTTAAGTTGAACATTTTGATCTAAATCAGCACTAAGTACAATAGTACCTGAATCATCTGAAACAACTTCTTGACCATTAACCCATAAAGATCCAGGTCCAACAAATACATCTTTCCATTGTTTAGATAAACTACCTAAAGATCTAGTAACATCTGCATCAGGAATAATATCAACATCAATAGCTGAATAATCAACATCAGCAACTCCAGCAGCAATTTTTAATGATCCACCAATCTTAATACCACCAAGTACAGAATCAGTAGCAGTTACTAGGTCATACATTTCTGAACTTGTTACCCAAGTATTAGTATTATCTGAAACTAAACGTAATGCTCCATATTCATCAGTTATAGTATATGTTGAATTAGATTCAATAGTTTCTGATCCATAACAAGCTACTGTTAAAGTATTTGATGATGATTTTTTAAAAATAGTAATACTGCTCTTAGTTGATGCTTGAGGTAGAGTCAATTCAACATCCCCACCCGAGCAATCACCAACAACAATATCATCTTCAGCAGTAATTGAATAAGAACTTGTCTTGGTTACAATAGAAAGATCAGCCATATTAACAGAAGCTTGATTTCCTGTACCACTAACTGATATTCTATAAGTTCCACCTCTAATAGCTAAAGCATGATTAGATGGAGTAACAACATTACCATCAGTATTAACTGTTTTAATAACATTGTCTTTCAATTCAACTGAACCAGCACCAATAATAAAATCTACCCCACTAAATAAATCATCAATTGTATCTAAAGCTTTCTGAACATCATCATCATTAGCATCAAGAATACCAGCAAATGAAGAAACATCTAATGCTGACTCAGCAGCTCTACTAGATACTAAGACCCATCTTTTAATACCACCATCTGCATCTGGTTCAATTAAATCTGGCGAACTTTCAGTACCACCACTTGACTCATCTAATGTATAAATATATGTAGCGCTTGATGTAAAAACAATAGCTGCATCATTTTCAGCAAGGTCAGAACCATTAATTGAATCCAATGAACCTGTACCTCCACCTATTAAAGCAACAGCTCCGTATATATAATTCGCCATAGCTTAACCCCTTTATAATTTAAAATGTAAAGTATTATTTTTCCAAACCTATATTTTTTAATTTGTTCTAAAATTTAATGTGTTTTAGTAGTTACTGTTTACGGAAAAAACTCTCTCAATCTATATATTGATTGAGAGAGTTTGAAACTAAAATCATTTAATCTTAAATAAATTAAGCATATCTTGCTTGAGTAGCAGTACCATTCATAATATTAACAGTAATGTTGCCACTACCATCACGACTAACAATTGTATTAGCAGTAGCAGCAGTATCTGACTGCTTGCCATCTAATAGATCAGCATCTAATCCAGTCCCTGCACCATCAACAGTTAGAAGAGCAGCAAGTATTTGAGCAGCAGTCATATCTTCAGTAGCATTTGCTTCTATAGCATTTATCTTAGAAAGTAAAGCATCAGTGAAAGCATTAGTATCTGCATTAGCTTCATAAGCTGTTTTAGTTTCTCCATCAGTTGGATTTATCTCAGCACCATTTTCAACATTCTCTAAACCAAGAGAAGTCTTTAAACCTACATCAGTATTTCTATATAGAATTCCATTATCTACTGAAATAAACTCTGAGTCTGAATTTCTTGCACCAACAGAAGCATCCATTTGAAAATAACGAGCTATTACATCTCCATCTCCATCTCTTTTAACTATAGTGCTTGCAGTAGAACTAATAGCTTGTTGAACTCCATCTAATAAATCAGCATCTAATCCTGAACCAGTGCCATCAACAGTTTTAATAGCTGTCAATAATTCAGCAGCTGTTTGCTCATCTGTTGCTCCAGCTTGAATACCATTAAGTTTAGATAGTAATACATCAGTAAGATCATTAGCTGTTCTAACATATGTAGATCCATCAAGAACCTCATCTTGATTTAATACTACTGTGCCTGTTTCACCATTAACACTAAGTACTGAATCTGTAGGAGTTTGAAGTTCACTAAAGTCAGACATAATGCCAGACGATCCGCCATTATGCATATATGTTCTATTTTCATCTGATCTAACTACAACATCTCCTTCTTCGGTTGTTAATGCTAGCATAGCAACTTCTGATACAGCAACTTGAACTGTTGTTAAAGCAATAGGAGGTAATACTGAACTTGGCACTGTGCCTGTAGAAAGGTTAGTAGCGTTAGAAGCATATGTTGTTACATAATCTCTTGTAGCAACATCATTACCAGTACTTGGAGCTGGTAAACCAGTAATTGCATTACCATTCATATCAATACCGTCACTGTAATTAATATCATTACCGTCACTTGACATTATATTCTTTCCAGCTAATACAGAGAAATTACCTTTCATTTGAATCGTGCCACTACCAACAGGTAACAATTCAATATCTCCAGTACCTTTAGATTGAACTTGGACATTTTGATCCGCATCAGCACTTAATACTATAGTACCTGAATCATCTTCAACAACTTTTTGTCCATTGACATAAAATGATCCTGGTCCAACAAATACATCTTTCCATTGTTTAGATAAACTACCTAAAGATCTAAGATTGTCAATGTCAGGTATAATATCTTCATCAACTGCGGACATTATTTCTGGATCAGTAATTAAGATCCATCTTTTATCACCAGGTGTAGTATCAGGGGTAATCAATGTTGGACTGTTTTCAATCCCACCATTTGTTGCATCTAATTTATATATTCTAGTTCTGGTATCAGTAAAAACAATAGCTGCATCTCCTTCTTCAAGAGTAGCCCCATCTATACCATCTAATGAATTAGGTCCTCCACCTGTTAAACTAAAACCACCATATATTCTAGCAGCCATAATATCATCTCCTATTTTATATTTTTTAATAACTTAATAACATTCTTTTTTAATTTGTTCTAATAATTTTGCTTGTTATAGAAGTTACCAACGGAAAAAACCCTCCCAATCATTTGATAGATCGAGAGGGTTAAATCTAAACACTAAAGACTAAAGATTAATCCATAGTAATATCTAATGCACCATCTGCGAAGGAAGGTGTATCGTTCTGACCAATATTTCTTGAATTGTCAAGACCACCGTAGAAAAGCATATTACCAGCTGTTGAAGCATCCCACATAGCGAAATGTGTCACAGTTCCCCACGCAGCAGAAGCTTGTGGAAATGTAATAGCTCCATCATTCTCAGTAGCACCACCACTTGAAACGTCCCAAGTATTATGAGCAACTCTAGCATAAGCATCTCCAGAATGTTCATCAAATGCACTACCATCATCAGTAGGATCAGCTTTTGAAAGTGAAACATAAATAGTAGCTGTAGTATCATATGCTGTGTTGCCAAAGATATGATCTAGAACTGCGTTTGATAAGAATGTTGCAATACCACCAGTGTTAAATGAAACGTCAATAGCGCCATCTTGGAAAGATGCATTGTCGCCTGCTCCAATAGTTTTGTTAGCAGATAGAGCGCCATGTGCTATCATGTTACCAGCTGTAGAAGCATCAGATACGAAAAAGTGAGTGATAGTTCCCCAGTTTCCGCTTGCTTCTGGAAATGAAATAGTTCCAGTATTCTCTGTTGCTCTTGATGCAGCTGTATCCCATGCTGCATGACTTACTCTTGCATAACCATTTCCAACTGGTTCCGCAATACCTGATGCGTCATCTGTTGGATCTGCAGTTGAAAGTGCTACATATAATGCAGCAGGTTGTGTCCAGTCACCTGTTTTTAAAACATGATCAAGGACTTCGTCTTCGACATAATTTGATAATGAACCCATGGTAGATTCCTCCTTAAGTTTAAATTAAACTGAAATATAATATTAACATAAATATAATATTTACCTTTTAAATATGTTCTATATTACATTCCTG
>Ga0164315_10001750_pt1 | contig 16428 bp, 15 predicted proteins | sample GuaBasSedimGuay6_FD_113737 | JGI IMG/M metagenome (GOLD analysis project Ga0164315, IMG submission 113737) | Subseafloor sediment microbial communities from Guaymas Basin, Gulf of California, Mexico - Guay6, Core 4569-2, 0-3 cm | ecosystem: Environmental > Aquatic > Marine > Hydrothermal vents...
CAAGGGACTTCGCACGAGGCTCGATAGAAGTAAATGCTGGATCATAAATGTCCAGATCAGTGGAGTCCCACAAATCGACCATCTTGGAAGTCAGAACGATGCCAGAAACACCATCAACGAATGACAGACCATTAGCTTCAAGATACTGGTAATACTTTTTGAAGGTGGTCAAGTTGATGTCATTGCCAGCACTTTCGTTGACCAATGCACCATCAGCGGTGTCATCATAATCTATTAAGTTTGCAGTAACATTGGTAGCAACAACTCTCATACCTTCGTTGCCAGCTTCTGCTGTGTGGGCGACAGTGATAATATCACCGATAACAATGGGTTTGTCCACGATTCCAACAACTTCTGAGGTTGCTGTAAAATCAACGACAGAGGAAGCAATGGTTCCAGTACCATCACCATTGTCTGTGATGGAAATATCAGTACCACTCTTGTCAGTGATGTGAAGTTTCAGGTTAGTCCCTAATACGAGGGACGCTTTTGCAATAATCTTTGCCATGATGGGCTCCTTTTAGGCTATGTATGATGGATCAGGGTCAAAAATAACCGGAATAATTTGATCAGAATTACTCAGCATTACGGAAAATGTTTTGGAATCTATAATCCCAGCACCAGTAAAAGAAACTGTTACAGGATAATCTTCTGTGTACTCATACTGGAAAACGGCAGTAATGCCCGTTGTAACATCCTGCTGATGCTGTAAATTGTAAGAGCCTTGACGCAATCTGTATTCAACACCACTCGGTATCCCTGAAAACGACAATGAGTAGGTTGCCAAAGGCATGTAGACTGTACCAGAGCCAGTGTTATAAACCGTTGGGTACGCCACCCCAGAAACATTGACTGTGAGGGTGTTACCAGCGGTCACGTTTACCAGTATGACTTCATTTCCTGTTGATCCATCAGAAGAAGCATAACCAGAGGTCGGACAATTCCAACTCATTGAAGTGTCAGCGTCCACTGTTCCAAGGTCAATCGCATGACCAGTACCATCAGAGTTAAAGGTGCAACCATCCAACCTATTGAGAGAGGAAATATCAACCGCTACAGCCCCACTTGGATCGTTTAAAGTACAACCATTCAGTGACCCTGTAGCCGATACTGTAATCAACCCCGGGGCATTCCATGTACAACCAGAAGGATCATTGGCTATAGTCCCCGCTTGAGCAGTATTCAGAACAACCCCGCTGAACGTCTGCCCATCTTTTAATCTAACATCTTCTGCACCTGTCAGCGCACCACCAACCATGGAAAATGATGTTGCTGATTCTGCATCGAGAATGAAGTCAATAGCTCCAGCAGCAATAATGGTTGTGTTCTTGAAGGACACTGTTCCTGTAATATCGAAATTGTAAGTGTCATAACCATTGATCGTATCAACGAAAACTAAAGTTTCAGAGTCGGATACTAAGTTGGTTCCAGCGCAGTCAATATCACCCTGAGAATAAATAATATCATTGTAGTTTTGAAGTATTCCATATTGATTAGCGGTCAACTGGTCAACAGCAGCAGCCTCTTTGAACAATAGATCCCCTGCTGTTGTTCCGCTGATCGTATGACCAACACCAAAGTACATAGCATCAATCCAGTTATTAATAACTGACCGGATGTTTCCAGAGGCAGAGTTGTCCAGAATAATAGCAAGTTCAGAGAATGAAGCTGGGGCAAAAGTGCCTGACTCAACACCTTTATTTATAAAATCTACAACAGAGGCAACGAAGTTACCACCGATGGCTTTATTTGCTGCTGTGGCGACAGTAAAGGTCTTGTCATTACCAGAACTTGATTCCAGTACCAGCTCAATATCAGTGTAGTACGGAGCAAGGTTCGATGACATCCAGAACATGAACAAACCACGAGTGGTGGGCAGCGCAGAAGACTTGGTAAGAGTACCAGTCTCCGTAGCATTCTTGGATACCTGCCATGACTCTGAGTTGCTACCCTGAATGGCATTATTATAGTCATCAGGGTCATCAGTGCCTGACCAAGTTTCATTATCATTATCTGTATGCAGGGTCATCCCTGATAAAGAAACAGCCATTTACTTCGCCTTTTTCAACTTAACTTTCTTTTGCTTAACTTGCTCAAGACGCTCTTCCAATTTTGCTACAGACTCATCCAAAAGCATTTCTGCAAGATTCTCAGCATCCTTCTTTAATGGAAACAGGTAAATGGTGGGGCCATGACGGGTATATTTAACGCCATCATTATCCCACACAGCAAGAGCTGTTTCACTCTCTGACTCAATCTCATCGATTATTTCAAGATTGTTCCGATTAACAACAAAATATCTCATTTAACCAACCCTAAAATGAAAATACCTACGACAACCCATGCAAGCGCTCTGCACCATGCTGGGACATTGACAAGACCTTCTCTGGTTAATCTTTTAAATTTATCTTTGTAAGATTCTTTCATTGCATTACTCCTATATCGAATTTAAAGTTTAACTCCGGCAACGGTTCAAGTTCTGGTTCAACTGGTGGAGAATGAACAATGTTACTACAAACACTATTGTTACCTTGAGCATCATAAGCTTCAATGCAGAACCAGTGGTTATCACCATTCTCCAAACCTACAATCTGGTACGTCAGGGTATTCCCCACATTCACCGACAGGATCGGGCTCAACATCTGATCCGAAAGCGACACCATTAAGGTGTACCCCGATACCGTTGGTGTCGGACTTGGATCCCAACTTAGGGTTACTTTCTTTGCTTCCACTGTTAAGGGAAAGCCGAGTATCACTAAAAGGAACAACCATGGTAATCTTCTCCTCAACCAATCCCACATCCGACCTAAGAAAGAATGTCCACTGTCACTGTCATCGTCAGGATCGGTAGGGTAAAATTTTCTTTGTAAATCTCCATCGGAACTGACTCAACCTCGGGCAAGCTTTCACGATAATAAGTCATTGTCAGGATGTGTTCACCGACATAAACTTCTGGTGTAAGCAGCCTAAAATTGATGACGCCGACATCTTCCAACACCAATTCTTCATTATCATAGATGTTCATCAGCAATCCAGCTTCAAACATATCAAACGGGTTGCCATCTTTGTCCGTGATTGCTGTTACATTGACATCATAACCTCTCATATTCAACTCTCCCTGTCACAACGGTTAAATGGTTCTGCCTCATTCTGTCTAACAATCAAAGCTTGATCAAACTTAGCTATGTTATGATCTTGCCTTTTCTGGATATTCTTTATAAGCTTTTCACGTTCATTACACCGAGTGAAGTGTTCACCTATTCGCTTTTCCAGTTTCCCTATCCTCACTTCATGATGGTCGTGTTTTGCAAATAACTCATCAATACGTATAACCAACTTATCTATACTATTAATCAGTCGATTGATATTCGAGTCTTCATTATTCCTATACTGGTTCCAGAACATCTTGCCAAGCGTGACAACAGCTCCAGCAAGAATGAAGACCACTAATATCATAAGTATGGAATTCTCAAAAACCCATAGCTGCCAAGCTGTCTGTGTCATTTCTTACCCCCGATGAGGGCCATGGCTTGATGCTTCCCTGATCCCCATTTACCTGCTTCACGAAGACCAGCGTAAGTAAAGGGTAGAGTCAACAGAAAGCCAAGCACGGCAACATCAATCGATACCGATTTCCACACATAAATCCCAGCAAAAATAAGAGAAGTCCAGCTTTGCAGAGGGCGGGTCCAGCGAACCAGGCGGTCTTCTGCGTTATCACCACTCCGGATCGTAAGCTGGGTTGTCTCATGGGATTTTTGCTCATCTTCGAGCTGTAGTTTAGTCATTTCACGAACGTGATTACGGATATTTTCTTCATCCTGGATGGCAAGTTCTTTCAGCCTGATCATTGTAGCCGGATCATTTTGTAGAGAAGCAAGAACAGCATCTGGGTTCGCTTGTCCAGTAGCTCCGGTTACCAGTGCAACCCCAGATGCTATCGCTCCAGGAAGATTCCCCGTAAGAAGAGAACCAACAAGAGCTGTGCCAGTTCCAGCATTATCCTTTAACCAACTACCAACATCTTTCCAGTCCATGCAAGCTCCTATTTTTTAGCTGATTCTTTAGCTTTTATACTCTTAATAGATCCGTTTTCATTTCTAACCAAGGAGAACACCCATTGCTGTTCTTTTCTCGGTGAACTTAATAGATCGATAATCTTTTTCTGCGATTCAAGTGTTGCCGATAAAACATCAAGCACAGGGGTAATATCTTGAGAGTTTGGTTTGGTCGCAAGCTGATTTACTGCTTTTGCTAACTCAGCTATGACCCTCACATTATCATCAATTTGTTTGTTATCACTGACCTGTTTCTTTTTTACAAGTTTGTTTATATCACCTTTGGTAATACTTACACCAGTTATCTCGTTATCTTCTATAATAATATTACTCATGATCGCACACAACCCAATATATTTTCGAGTAATTGCACCATTTCATTCGTCCTTGAAAGAGCTTTTTTTCCAGACATTTCACCAGTAACTGACTTACCTTTGCTCTTGCCCTTTACTTGTACCATAATGCTCCCGGGTATCTCGGATAAATTTACCAAAGTTTTCACCTCTGGTTTAACAGATTTTACTTCAGAAATTTTATCGACTTTACTTTCCGGCCTTGCTCCAGGTGTGATTGTAATATTTTTTGGTTGTTCTCCCCGAGCTGCACGTTTACCTTCAGCCTCTTTTTTAATTTTGTTTTCTGCGGTTCTTTTGTCTGCTGCTTTGAAGTCGCCTTCTTCTGAGATTCCATAAGTTATATTTAACCCCTTCATTGTTATTGTTTTACCATCGCTAAATGTAACTTCAAGTGTTTTATTGGCCAGTATTTCATCCACTTTTTTCAACTGTTCAAGTAACTTTAGTAGATCTTCCCCTTGGGCCGCAAATTCATCACCATGGAAATGAAAAGCTTCATCGATTTCGCTATTCAAAGTATCAGCAATTTCTTGTAACATTTCATCGCCAATATCATGCCCCATATTATCATTGACCCATTTCAGAGAATCGGCATCTATGGAAATTTGTACTGGCTTTACAACTTTACTATTAGCCTCATCGTAAGCTCGTCGATTCGGTATACCAGTTATTTCATTACTCAGTACAGTATTCCGTAATTCGTCTATGGTCATTTCATTGACTTTTCGACGATCACCTTTGCGCTGATTATTTTCAACTGTGGTATCGGATGTTCGACGGTCTGTTATTTTTTCGGGCACTTCCCTGTTTTGGCTTTCGGTCCCGTCCCGTTCTTCGGCCCCTGCTTCAGTCCCCTGCGTGGTGGCGTTTTCTTTGACATAATTTTCTCCTTTAATTAATTCGGTTATTTTTCCTTTGGATAAACCCATATTTCTGAGATCTTTAACAACCCTTTTACGGGCCTTATTAATATAATGTAAAGCGCTAACTTGTTTCTCGCTTGGAAGACCATTCATCCTTCCAATTATAGTAGCGTTAATATCTTTCATTTTTATAGACAGATTTTTATATTTTCCTACAGCTTCATCAATCTTTTTACGATTCGCTGCAATTATCTCTTTCTCTTCCAGCACAGGCTTAGCAGGCTTAGCCTCTGTAGCAGGTTTCGCTTTCGGGCTTACACTGGTATCGATTTTAATAGATCGTGCCTTAAACAAGCTCTCAGCCAATAAAACTTCATCACCCAATGCCTTGGCTTCCTGGTGAATTGCATTAACGTATTTTCTGGAATTTTCATGAATTTTAAAATTGGAATTATCAGCCTGCATTTTGTCATAGATTGTCTGCAGATTTTTTGGAAAAGGCTTACCCGGGTTTTCTTTAATATGCTTGAAAAAAGCCAGAACATTCGCACTTTTTTGCTGATGGGCATCTCTGAATTTTTTCAGCCCTTCAAGTTGGTTTTTGGCGTTATCCACATCCCCAACTTTTAAATAATTTTTGATTCCTTGCTTATATCCATCAATCCCTTTAAATTTTGAACCGCTCTGCCCATGGTAGATATCTTCACCAACTTCATCCATGGTTTTATTCATGGCTGCTTTTGATACAGCTTCCCGGGACAAGTTGGCTGCTTTCAGAGCTTGTAATAATTCTGTTTGCTCCGGACTTAGTGTACCCTTACCCAATAACTCGTCTACCTGGGCATTGGTAATATTCTTATCATTGCTGGAACCAAAAGAATCAGTGATGTGATTAGTTATCTCTTCCTCGGATGAAGTTTCCACATCGATCGGAGCGATCTCTGCATCATTGGCTGCAGCACTCAATATATTCTTGGAGCGCTCAGTATATTCCTGGAGTTTCTTAAAAGTTTCACCCTGCTTTTTAGTTTCTTCAACAAGATCTCTGTATTGAAGTTTTTCTTCGTCGGTAACAGACTCTGGGTCATTTGCTATTTTGGCTTCCAGAGCAGCAGAAGTTTCAACATTCTTTATGTAACCTTGCAGAAACTCTTGTTCGATCGCTTTGATTTTATCATGGGAATCTGTATCAGAGTTCTTAGAGAGAACTGCAGCAGCTTTAATTGGATCATATTTCTCATCCTTTGGATCAGAGATGGGACCCATGTAATCTGCATCATTTGGATCTGCTTTTTTAACTTCTTTCTTAAAATTATATTCAGCTTTAGATTCACTCTGTTTTTTGGCTCTTACTTTTTTACTTTCTGCCCGGCTCTCAGGAGTGCTGGCCATAATTTTCTTGGTAAATTCACCGGTTTTATTTTTGGCTAATTTGCTACCCATGGCAGCCACGTTGATAGCTGCTCCATAAGGACCAGCACCAATACCGCCCAAGGTCTCATAAACCAAGTTCTCAACAGTATTTTCTTCACCTATAGAGGCAGTAGCTGCAGCCTCAGAAATAGGTTCACTTGCAACTTCACCACCATAACTTAATGCTTTACCACCAAGTTTAGATTTAAAACTTCTGTTTTTTAAAATCTTGCCGGCTGTACCATTTACCAAATCTTCTTTTACGTCGGCAAAAGATAAATTTTTCTTCTTAGCGATCGTAGCAATTGTTTTTAAATCAGCAGCATTTAAACTTTGCAAGGCTGTTTTACGGGCAGCTCTGGTGGGAAGGGTAGCCAACCTAGAAAACAAGCCACCCAAGGCAACATCAATCGCACCGAGAACACCACCATATTTTAAAGATTGTGTTTGAGCATTTTCGACCCAGTCTTTATTATCCATAAGCTTTTGGATATTGGCCGGTGTGAGGGCCAGATCTTTGCTTTCAAGTTCTGTGCGGATTTGTTCTAGGAATTTATGTGTACCGGCGTCCATCACTTCTGCGGTAAACATGCCAGCTGCTGCTCCAACTGCAGCGCCTCCGGCTGTACCAGCTCCGGGGATTGCCGTACCAAGAGCACCACCAACTTTGGCTCCACCCCAGGCACCCATACCCATTACGGTAAGCGAGGATGAGGATTCTGCTGCAACTTCCGCAACACCACCAAGATTTTGTGGCAGATCTTTAAATAGAAATTCTCCCCAAGCTGCAGCATCATTTAAAAAACCATCTCTATCGGTAGCTTTTTGTAATTTATTTATAGCATTAGAGAGTCTTTTTTTATCGGCAGTTTGCGGAGCTTCACTTTGTTTTTGGAATATTTTACTGGCTTGAAAAGCAAAATTATCATCAATCACACCATCAGTATTTAAGGCATCATCGATGACATCTGCTCTGGATAAGGCTCCCTCATGGGATCTTCCGATAGTATTTAATACATTGCCCCAGAGACCGAGCTTATTAGCCTCATTTTGGTTAGCATCTGCCCTTCCTCTGGATGGGTTATGTACACTATTTTCTGCTACTTTTTCAATAGTCTGCTTATGAGCTTGACGATACTCATCCTGTGTTGCTGGGTCAGCATTTAAAAAATCTTCATTACTACCAAAGGCTTCTTCAAAATTCTGGTCAATAATGGCAGCTTGAGATTCTGGAGAGTCAAACCATTTTGGATTATCAGCTATTGGATTATCTGCCATCTATTTTATTCCTCAGTAACCTTAGATAATTTAAGTTTTTCCCGTAGAAATTTTTCTACCATAGAAGGCATCCGTCCATCAGCTTTATTATCTTTAATAAATTTATTTTGCTCTGCAGTTGATAAATCTTTTATTCGCTTAGCAAGGCTATCTGCAATATCTTTCTGGGATTTGGTGCTGTACTTTTTGTTTTTACTTTTAAACAGATCACCAAACTTACCCACTTCTTCTACAAAATCAATTGGTTTATCTTGCGAACGTGTAAGTTTAGTTTTAAATCCAGTTGTTGGATCGGTTGGTATTGGAATATTAGCTTCTGTTTTTTTATGTAAATTTGTAAGATTATTATTTGCATCTTGTTGGACTCTTTTACGATTATTTTCCATTCTTTTTAAAGTTGCATCTCTTATGGCAGCTACATTAGGGTCATTTTCTTTCTTCTGTGGTGCAACTTTGTGTTTACTTAACCACTCACCGACAGCATCTACGCCCTCATCCCAAGAATTAAATGTTACTTCTTTACCAGCGTCATCATTTCCAACATTCCCTGGATTTAGTGTACGCACTCCTTTTCCTGCCGTACCTAAAGATGAATCTTGCTTCATCATAGAAATAAGCATTTTAGGGTCTACATCATATTTTTCAGCAGTGCTCATAACCATATCACCAGTTATAGGACTATCCGCACTGGTTGATTTAATATAAGAATTCACATTTTCTGATGTATCCATGGTGGGTAAATCATCGTAAATAGCTCGAACTTTATTTTCGTGATCAGGATCTGTGGCATAGACTTCTATATCGTAACCACCAACATGATTGGCATTTGTACTTGTGTTTACGTTGGTCTCACCATTTTGTGGTGGAATATTTCCTTGCAACTTAGCAAGCCTTTTATTCCATACACCAGCGGATCCAGATGGATCGTGCATTACATTTTTATTACGTGATGCCTTCGTTAAATTACTTTGTAATGTAGCCAAATCAAGTTGGCTTTGTAACCTAAATCTTGATTCTGCATTGGCAGCATCAGTTATTTGACTATCCAATGAGCTTTTATTTTTATAAATTTTAGATAAACGATCGGTCTCTACCTCAGCTTGCGTTATATCGTCAGGAGATAAATTATTACCATGCCAACTACCACCGTCATAAACTAAACCAAATACATGCGTCATGATAAGCTCAGCTTCTGGATCCGGAACACCATCATCAGTCAGTTTTTTACGCATAGCTTTTATATTGGCAACATCACCACTATTAAACCAACCGAGTTCCTCGTCAACAGCAGTAAGCATTGATTGTCCAAACCCTTTGGTATTGGCCGCCAATTGATTCTGCGCTGCTTCAGGAATATAATTTTTTTGTAGCGCTGCTCTTTCACTGGATAATCTTTCAGTAACTTCTCCTAATTCCTGACCTTTTATAGCATCCATTTTATTTTGTTGATCCAGGTAGCTTAAATTACGTGCTGATTGCTCCTTGGTTACACCTGCCATATTCTCGACAGCACCACGCCAATTTTGGCGCAGTGCTGCTCGATCTTTAGGATCTTCATTTTGCAAAGCAAGTTCAATTTTAGCATTAGCATCACCGGCACCATTTTCAGCTAAGCTCATCTGAATATCATTTAAACTTGTATTTTGTCTTTGAACTTTTTCAGTTTGTATGTCGGTAAATATGGTTTCCTTCATATTTGACCAAGCTTCTGTGGAAGCATTTTTAAATTTCTCACTACCGCCAAGATCAGTAATAGCTTGTGTAAATGCTTGACGAGCTTTAACCTGGTCACCCGTATCAGCTAATACTTGCGAACCCACTTTACCAGCAGAATTCATGGCCTCAGTTTCCAATAATTTCCTTTCTTCAGAAACAGTGGAATTTATTTGATCCATATTAATCAAATTGCCAAATCGTTGCTTGATGGCTGTTTGATCAGTAGGATCAGCACCAAGACCGCCAGCTTTGATATTCTCTTTTAAATACGCTTGCATGTTAAGGGTGTTTTCATCAACATACTTTTGCTCTTGGGTTTTAAGTAAATCACCAACACTGTTAAGTGCATCTTTAAAACTATTTCCAACAGCTTGTTGCCCAGCAACTAAAGCCATACCTGGGTCAGCATTAACTCCATATTTTTTATATAATGGTTGAATCGCCATCGCTTGCTCCTTTAAATATTTTCTTGAACGCCCCAGGTATCCATATGACTTGCTACACTGGCTTTATTTGCTTCGCTATCATATGCATTACCATGAGCCGACGAAATACGCTGTTGCCTGGCAGCCATTGCTTCATTGGTACTTTTAGCCATATTTGAGAAATCAGCTTTTTGAAGATCCATTTGGTCACCGTAGTATCCTCGCATAAATTTATTCATTTTAGCTTGTTCGAGGGCACTATAAACTCCGAGGCCAACTTTAGCTACACCCAGACCAAATTTACCCTTATCCGTCCAAGAGCCAGCTACATCTGGCACTTTAGCGGGATCTTGTATGCTAAAAGGATTATCTCCCAAATTTTCTCCTCCTAACTGTAGACTACTTGTTCCTCGTAATAAACTTGGGCCTGTATTATCCATCCCTGGCAATTTAAAATTTAGCATACTCTGGGTGCCAATATTTTCACTACTAGCCTGCCCAATTAGTTGGTTTGTACCAGCAACATTATATTCAGGTCTGGCAGTAGCAAATTGTGGTCCCACCATTTTAGTAGATGCCATAGTATTATCCTTTGCTTAAATAATTTACGCTAATAGATTTGTTGAAACATTCCTTTGTAACACTACTTTTGATTGAACAAAATCTGGTATTTCACCATGAATTGTATACATCGTATTATCTGGTAATCCAGTACATCGTTGAAAAAATTGAGTTGGTGTTTCATTTGGTACAGATTTAAACCGGGAAGGTAAAATAAATGATAAAGGGCTTGCATGTGTCTCCCACTCTAGCAAGTCCTGGGCTAGCTTTAATTCCTCGTAACGATCTTCTAATTTGCCCTGAAAGTCAACATAATCATCAACTATCTCTTGTCCTTCTTCAACCAAAAACTCATTTGTTGAAGAAACCAATGCAGCAGACCCTTGTAATAATACTTGAGATGTAGTCATTTGCATATTTAAAAGTGTCATGGTGCCTGCACCCGGTACAACCAAAGCAACAGCTAAAGCAACCACGGCTGCAATGAGGGCGAACTTTGGACCAATGACAGTAACTAACCAATCCATGGCCATATCCAGAGCAAGGGCAATAAGAAATGGCATAGCCAAATACATTATTAAATATAGGGCTCCTTGCCCCGCAGCCACTGCGAGTCCTGCTACCCAACCTTGGCCTGTCCAGATCGTAATGATGATGGCTACAACAATTACAAGAAATTTAAAGAATCCGGTTTGGTACCATTTAACTTTAACTTTTTCATAAGAATTAATAACCATCATAGATGATTTAGCATATAAAGCGTTTCTCTGGGGAAATGTGAAAGTTTCAGATAAGTTAAACTGTAATGGCAAAAGTAAATTATGCTCATCAGAATCTTCGCCCACGTCACGAATGGTGGTTGTAACATCGTGATCTTTGTAAATATCATTTACCACTGACAGGTTATACACTCGAACTTCTTTAACTATGACCTCAGTTTCTTGAATTTTTAATTTAAGATACGCCCGCTTAGAATCATAGTATCGATCTGGTACGCTACCATCGCCATATTCTGCCTCCCCATGTGCAGGAATTCCTGGACCCAAATTTATGGTAACAGTATAACCAACAATAGACTTTTCCACTTCTCCAATCTCACCGGTACCAACAGTGCCAGAGTAAGATTCTACAGTAATATAGTCATAGTGAATTGTTAAATCTAAACCATACTCTTCAAAACTTGAAGTATCACCTGATGCCGCTTCAAAAATATTTTGTGCAGTATTTAAAACTATAGGTTCATCCAGATTATTGACAAAATCTGTATAATTTTTTGTTTGATTATATTGGTACAATCGCTCAAAGAATTCTATTAAATAAAGTATACTTTCTTTGTGCTCCGTTTGTAAATCCACACCAAACATGACATAAGCATGATCGATATCATCTACATCAGGATTCTTATTTACCAAATTACCAAAAGTATTTAAGCTAAGTTTTAAATGCTTGAGCAATTTTGTACTGGTTTTATATAGATCAGTCTCAGCAAGGGAGATATCAGTAAGATCGTCATTCTTATATCGAATAGGAACAACAGGCAAAAACTCATCTACTATTGGTGCGGTAGGATCCGGTTTAAGCTCAGGATATAAATCCTCACTTGTCCTGTAAACCCAAGCGTCATCCCTACTTCTTATTTCTCCTAGACTATTTAATTTTTGGTAAAAAGCTATAAGAGTTTCTTCTCCATAGGTAAGATCTCCAACGTCAGGAATAGGAACATTTTCAATAAATATTACCCCATCTTGGGTCCATTTATATTCAATGTGATGTGTGTAATAAACATAACTATAGTGGTCACCTTCAGTATACTCTTCATGACGAACACTTATAGTAAATGGTCTATAAACCTCTTTTAAATAACCAATATCAGCTGAAATATTATCGGCATTTGTACGAATATAATCCACCGTCACCCTCTGAGGAAAAGTGGCAACACCTGCAGAAAATGTAAGGCCCGGAGGATAATTAAATATTTCGGTCGTGCCCATATCATAAACACGGTCGTTAAATAAAAAAGGGAGAACTGTTATCGCAGGGGTGAGCGGTGCGTAGGTAAAACCATTGGTATAAACGCCATCAGTGTGCCCAGTATCAGTGACGATATATTGATTAATATCAGAGTTTTCAATATCAATTATTTTAGCAGTTTTTCCCTGGGGTAATCCAAGGGTGTAGTGATCTTTGGCATAGGCGTGAGCTCTTCGCATTTTAACGCCCATACCATTAAACACGGCCTTCATTATTGCTTCGGGTAATTTGGTACCTTCCAGTAGAGAAGTAATAATGGCATCCTTAACAGGCGTTCCACTCACATCTATTAAGCCCAATGCAGAGGTACTAACATATATTTTGGATGCCATTATTTATCCTTTAAACTACTTCGATACCTGCTTTAGCTTTAACAACAACTTCTTGGATATCAGCTTCTGCCAGCCCAGCAGCTACCGGATCAGCACCATCAGTTGTTTGACGGACTGACCAAGTATCAACCATGATCTTGGCAAGTTTCTGTTCAGCATCCCGATCGAATCCATCTGTCTGCTTTTGGAATAGATCTTTCTGCTTACCAATAACTCCAACAACTGATCCAGTAGCAACTGTGTCACTAACTTGAGCCAACTCAGATTCAGTCTTCTGCTCAAGTAAACCAACTTCAGCTGCAGTTTTATCGACCTGTGCAGATATATCGGCATTGGTTTTATTGGTATCATTCGTGGTTTTGGTTGTATCGTTAACCGTTTTGGTAGTGTCATTATCAGTTTGGGTAACCAACGCTGCCAACTCTCCAGTGACTTTGGTAGTATTATCAATTGTCTGAGTAGCCAATGCTGCCAATTCACCATCAGTTTTGTTCGTGTCATTCAGCGTTCGAGCAGTGTCATTCACAGTTTTGGTTGTGTCATTTGTCGTTTTGGTTGTGTCATTTATTGTCGCTGTATTTATGGAACTTATTTCGGCTGTATTTTTCGAGGTTTCATTTTCTACCCTCGTGGCGAGTGCTGCCAAATCGCCAGTAACTTTACGAGTGCCATCTTCTGTTTGAGTTGCAAGAGCAGCAATCTCTCCAGCAACTTTTAAAGTATTGTCTGCCTGAGCTGCATTCCGATTTAAAACAGTATTCAAATCATCGGCAATGGAAGCACGTAATTTATCGATCTCGGCACGAATTTTACCAAGTACCGGTAAACGCCCAACCGGTGGAGTATAAATTTCCCATGGGTTGTAATTTGGGGAAGTTCCTACGGGTTCATCAGCCATTAGAGGTCACCTCCTGGGGAAGGTACTGAGGGAATAGGAGTAATATCTTTTGGAAGGTGATTAAACCCTAAACCAATCGGGATATTATCGTCGGTATTTGCCAATTCAGATACTGTTTGTTGTCGAACTAAACCAATATCCGCATTCAATTTATAGACTTGTTGTTCATTCAAAAGAAATTGTGTCGCAGTTTGCAGCACAGCAGCCATGGATCCAACATAAACATTGGCGTAGTCATTGCCAGTAATTCGGTTTTCATCAAACTCCTCTTTGAGATGGAGCTTAGCAACTCGCATCAAAACATCAAAAACACCTTGGCCGGCTATAGTTCCAGATGTAAGAGATTCAATTGGGGTAGCAAGAATTTCATCAGACGCCTTAATACCATTTTCGGCATTTTCCGCCTGGGCAGTCGTTGGTACCCACCCGGTAAGATTCAGATCTACTGGCTGCAAACGTATGGACATTTTATTCCTCCAGGAAATTAATTACCGGCGATTATTTGCCGTTGCTTCAACTCATCAAGTTCTTTGGCTGTAAGTGGGGGCATAATCTCGATCGCATACTGTGGAATAAGCTTATGCCTCTTCACACGTTTTCCACCAATACGGACTTCGTAATGAGCCATATATTTTTTACTCTGCATTTCCCGCAAAATAATGTTTGGTACATGCCAACCATTTTCTGCATTGAATGGTACGAATTTTTTGATCATTCCCAGTTTGGAATTTCCGACCGAAAAAAGCGCACCTTTCAGGTTGCTATTGATCGGATTCATATCGCTAACACGCACACGAACCAGGCGTAATGCTTCATGCCGTTTACGTGCTGCTCGTTGAGCAGGAGACTCAGGAGAGCCAATTAAACCATCATAAGCTACACCGGCAGCGGCGATAGTTTTGATTTCCTCATCCAAAGTATCCTGAGTAATGGCGGATTTCACTTTGGGTTCAGTTTTTTCCAAAATCTTGGCTTTGAGTTTATCCACGCCAATATTTGGATGAAAAGTAATTCCCATAATATTTGCACGTTCTTTCAACATATCAAGTTCGTTCGGCGCACTTTCTTTTTCTTGTTCAACTACATCGTTAGTTTCTTCGGTCATGATAAATCTCCCTGTCCTTATAAGTGTCGGACGACTGTTGGTTAAATTTTAAGTAAACCCCTTCGCAGCTATTAACTACGAAGGGGCCGTGTTACCTCAAATTACATTTTGGCAACGGTCTTGATAATAGCAATCCGCTCTGGGCGCAGTGCCATGAAGCCATAATACCACTTGATGCTCATGAACCCAGTCTCGCCATAAGGATCGTTGGCGTAAGACTCAGGAGAACCAGGCTTGCTGTGCTTGATGTTAAACTTCACAGTCTTGCCATTGGTTTGGAAACCGATGGTAGTAAAGGAAGCGTTGCTGACAACCAGCATTGGGAAGACATCGTAATTGCCACCAGAGGCAAGATAACCAGCGTTGGTACCTTCAGCAGCACCTACTCCAGCCCAATGCATCATCTCTGGAACAACAACCAAACGGAACTGGCCAACGGTGCCAATCTCGCCATTGAGAATGGTGCCGGCATCAGCGTAATGAGCAACACTGATAAATGCCTGGTTGTCAAAATAGTCAACCATTTGTTCCACGGTTTGGGTCAACTCGGAGCCAATGTACATGACTCGTCCACCACGGATAACCCGGGTGTCGACCATACGAGAACCAGAAATAACCTTGGTAGTCTTGAGGGCACGGTTATTATCAAGTTCAACGGAAAGGCGAGAAAGATCGCCGTAGGTAACTTCAGTAATACCTGAAGCATCAACACCAGTCATCTCTCCGTCAGAAGTAGCATCACCGGCATAATAAATAACTCCGGCAGCATTCAACAGATCGATCTGAATCAGATCTTCGGTAATTTCATTCGCACCGAAAATCATTTCACGGTTAATATGCATTTCCAGTTCGGCATCAGAATCGAAGTCAAGAGACTCTTGAGTGTACTCATCAAAGAAACCATACTTTTCAAAGGTACCTTCAAGCTCAACCCGAGTAAATCCAACACGGTTAACCCGTCCACCAAACTCAGACAGGATAGGCATTTTACCAGCAATAGTTCCAACATCTTTGCTGGATCCATACAGGTTGCCAAGATCAGGAACGGCATTCACGCCAAGTGCGCCGGCGTAAGTAACATCATCGATCGTCCACGCCGGATCCAGAGCAATCAAAGCTGCTTTGGTAGTTGCATAATTGGTGTCAAAAACACCGGCACGAACAAAGAAACTGACAGCATCTGCTTCAGCTGCAGCAAGAGCGGCAGTTTGGGCAGTCACAAGGTCAGCATTATCACCAACACCAACAGCGTACATACTGGTATTGATCCCGGGAATTACGCCAGGAACGGTAATCTGAATGGTTGCCTTTTGGGCAGTGGACAGACCATCAACATCGAGACCTTGATCATTGATGTTGGCATCGTCCAAAAGAGGAACGTAGTGGAAACGC
>Ga0164315_10001752_pt1 | contig 16415 bp, 14 predicted proteins | sample GuaBasSedimGuay6_FD_113737 | JGI IMG/M metagenome (GOLD analysis project Ga0164315, IMG submission 113737) | Subseafloor sediment microbial communities from Guaymas Basin, Gulf of California, Mexico - Guay6, Core 4569-2, 0-3 cm | ecosystem: Environmental > Aquatic > Marine > Hydrothermal vents...
GGCAACTGGCCATCGACTGTATACGCTTCGGTGGCGTCCAGCTCCCACGTCAACAGGCTATCTCTCCAGAGATAAAGCTCAGTATTGATCAGAGTACCTCCTTCATTGCGAATATGGCAATTGGAGTAACAGGCTCCGGCATCAACATCGGTAAGTGCTGTCTTCTCCAGAATATTATGGGGCGTGGTGTAATTGTATGTTGGGAATTCTTCGAAGTTGGTGTATGTCAGGTCCTCTCCATATCCCACCCAGTTATCCGGGTAGGCCAGGGTACGGCGGACAAGGGCAAACTTATGGTCCTTTATATCAGGAATAGTATTCAAGGCAATTTTATAATCCATATAAGGTCCATATTCGGCATGTCCGTCCGCTATATGGCATGCTCCACAGTTATTATACTCCTGGGAGTGGCAGATCTGGCACTGGAAATCGTCATAATGCATGGAATGGAAATTATTCTCTTTTTCCAGTCCTTCATGACAACCCTCACATGTAGGAAGCTCTGTATACGCATAACGCTGCTCCACCGGCTGGCCATCTCCATGCAACTCCACACCATCATGACAGTCCAGGCAGGTAAAATCCAATTCATCCCTGTGCAAATCCGGTTCGGCTTGAGCTCCCAGGAAGGCATGTCCACCCCTGGATACATGACAGGAAACACATATATTATACCAATCCGGGGTCTTATTAAAACTATGTCCATCGGATAAACCTCCACCGGCAATGTCTGGCCTTACTATGTGGCAGTTTCCACAGGTACCATGACAAATCGCACATTTTTGGGTATAGCCTTCAATCTGATGTGCAGGAAGCTGGTCAAATTCTTCCGGCCCGGCCAATCCTGCCCGCATCGCAACTTTACGCATCTGTCCGGTTCCGTTGTGGATACTGGTTACAAAACCATCACTAATTGTCTCATGACAGGTGACACATTTTTCCTGGTGCTCCGAAGATGGCCGCGCCAGCCAGTCGCCCGAGTGGGCCTCATTCTTATCTCCGCTATTCCCAACACCATTATGACAGGCTGTACATCCCACTCCATAGTGACCGGATGCTTTAAAATCGTCATAGCCTTCACCTCCCAGGTAGACCCGGTCATAGGGCTCATAATGTGGGGCCTCTCCTCCGCATCCACCAGGAGGAGGAGCAGTATCAGGAGAATGTACAGCGATCAGTCTGTCATAGTCCGTATGGCATCCCTCGCAGGAGTTGGCTTCAATCTCACCATTGCCACCACCACTTCCAGGAATCTTATAGTTGGTACAACCAATCCCGGCTATCAAGAGCAAAACAAATACTGCAAGCAGTCCTGAACCAATCTTTGAGTCTCTCATGTCTATCCTTATCTTTGTGTATATCTAGTACTAAATGAAACAGTTAACAGTTGCATAAGCTTATAAAATTATCGTCTGCCAACCGCTGTAAAGATTGGATAATTAGGGGATTTGTGAAAGAAAAAACAGCTGAAATAGCTAGGGGATTAAACTGATCTAAATAGAACCATAAACTGATTCACATCACCTAATTTCATGATTCTTTTGTATATTTGTGAACTGAAAGAATACATGGATGGAAGAGTCAACCAAGTTTTCTGCATGCACTTTAAGTTTCCACGAGTGCAGGTGTTTTGAGAATCTTACACCTGAGCAAAGGGACTACCTGGATGCAAACTCTGTTAAAATCAAATACAAGAAAGGTGAAATTATCTGTAAGCAAGGCGGATTTGTTTCGCATGTAATGTATATGGAATCCGGTCTTGCCAAGGTTTTCCTTGAAAATGGCACCAATTCTCTTGTGCTGCGGATCACACCGGATAAAAACTTCCTGGGGCTCTCTTCTATTTCCGAAGAACACTCCTATTTCCCTTACTCTGCCATGGCCTATATTGATTCTGAGATCAGGCAAATTGAGGTGAATGCTTTTCGCACCCTGATGTCCCAAAATTTTGATTTTACCAAGGAGATCATAGATATTCTGAGCTCAAACAGCCTCCAGATCTATGGCAGGTTCTTTTGTTTTACTTACAAACAGGCCTTTGGCAGACTCGCTGACATCCTCTTGTGCCTGGCTGACCGTATCTTTAAGAAATGTGATTTCGACCTGCCCCTATCCAGAAAAGAACTGGCTGAACTCTCCGGTATGAGCCCCGAAACGGTTATCCGGATGCTCAAGGAATTCAACGATGAAGGCCTCATCAAGATGGATGGAAAGTCTATTGAGGTTATCGATTATAAGCGCATTAAACAGATCAGCGAAACTGGTTAAAGGATTGCTAGCCGTCCAACAAAAAGTCATAAAAAAAAGGATGCCCGTTTGAGCATCCTTTTTTTATTTCGGTTTAAGTAAGCCTTTCTTGTCCTATTGAATGGCAGCAATTGTATTCATGAGAACAGCCTCAATATATCCTGGGTTGTGGAATCCAATACTCTTATCTTCACGAATGGCATTGTAATTCACTGTAGCAGCTGTCAGATCGGTGGTAAATACACCTGCCTGCATCAGGTAGCCATTCCCATTGGGGGCATCAGATGGATACATAACTCCTGCATCAGTAAGAAGAACATAGAGTTCATCCAACAATAATTGAGTGGCAGTTTGAATTGCTTCAACTTTAATAGTCAGTGGGTGTGGTACATATGGTGAGGCGGGGGCGTGACACTCCTCACAGACTGAAGACCAGTGAAAGTTGTCACTACCATGGAATTCGTAAGTCATATTCATAGAGTGTCCGGTCATATCACCAAATCCATCATTCATATGGCAGGTAACACATCCATCGGTAGCATTATCCATAACATGGTCGCTGGTTGGATAATCAGTTGATCCAGTAAACTCAAACAGGTCCATTCCAGTAAAAATGTTGTACTGGGTAGCGTGGTGAACACCTGTACGCTTCAGACTTCCGTCAGCTGGAAGTGTCACAGTAGTAGCTCCTGCATCAAAGCCTGCAAACAATGAATCTATTGCAAGATAATGTTCTACAAAGCGGTGACATTGTGTACACTGATTACCGCTACCCAGATCCACAGCGCTTGAACCGGTCATAGGATCTGTAGCATCCGGATGTGTCAGTCCCCAATCTGCTTCGGTATAGGTGTCATGAATACTATGACAGGTGTAGCAGTTAGGTTGTGTGACATCCGCGTAAGGAGGACTACTCGTTCCTGCCGCCAGAAGCGTAAGGAAGCCCTGGCTGGTATGACATCCGGCACAATCATAATCTGGCCCAAAGGACCTGTTTGTGTATCCTGATGTGTGTCCGGTTGAGTGTGCTGAATAGTGATACTGCCTGGACTTGGCAACAATCACCTGATCGTCACTGTGACAGAGGATACAGGTAGAATTTGCATCAGCACCGTCAGCACCGTCAGCACCGTCAGCACCGTTGACTCCGTTGGTTCCGTTGGCTCCAGCAGGCCCTTCACAACTACTCAGGATAACAGCTCCTACAATAAGGATGGCAATTCCTCCTAGTAGTGATAACATAGATAGTTTCTTTTTCATAGCTAAATTGGTTTTGTCCTAAATTGGTATGCCACTAAAGTATCCATGTCTGGCTTATTGTTCAAAGATTCACACCACATATATGTAGCTGAAATATCGATATATATCCGGTCTTTATATCGACATATATCGATAATACCATCGATGTAACGATCCAAAGGAAAAATGGTACATTCGTAATGAACTCTCCATAATATATTTAAGTCCTATGCCAAGGTCATTTAAGAACGTTTCTAAATATGTGAACACAGCTCGTAGCGTGGGATTCATGCTAAAAAACATCGCAAAAAGAAGTCGGATTTTGCACCTGGGAGTAATAATTCTGCTCTTGTTCACCGCCTGCAAACAAGATCAAATCACCGTAAGGATTGCTGTAACGACAGATGTACACGGTATGATTTACCCACACGACTTTATCAGCAGGGCCCCTTCCGACCATTCCCTGGCCCATATATATAAGTACGTCAGTGAACAGCGGACAAAACAGGACACCTTCTTTTTCCTGCTTGACAACGGTGATTTTCTGCAGGGTCAGCCCACTGTTTACTATTACAATTTTGTAGACACCTTCCAGGAACACCTTTCGGCCCGGGTGATGAATTACATGGAATATGATGCCGGGACTGTTGGGAACCATGATATTGAAACAGGTCCTCAGGTCTACAAGCGGGTTGGTGATTCTTTTCAGTTCCCCTGGCTGGCGGCCAATGCGGTAAACAGCACCACCGGCTTACCTTATTTTGAGCCCTATACCATCCTGAAAGCAGGAAGCAAGCGTATTGCCATATTGGGACTTATCACACCAGGGATCCCTGGCTGGCTCCCTAAAAATCTATGGGCAGAAATGGAATTCCGGGATATGGTTGAGACAGCTCAGGAATGGGTTCCCCACATCATTGAAAAGGAAAAACCAGACCTCCTGGTGGGACTGTTCCACTCTGGAACTGATGCTTCCTATGGAGGGAATCCCGATGCTTACATGAATGAAAATGCTGTCATGCTGGTCGCAGAACAGGTACCCGGATTCCATATCATCTTTGCAGGACATGATCACAGGGTCTCCACTCAGCAAATTGCCAATATTGAGGGCGACAGTGTACTGATCATTGATCCGGGCAGCCACGGTCGGTTTGCTGGTGAAGCTACAATTACTTTCGGCAGCCAGGGAATGCAGATCAGAGGAGAGAACATCCCCATGCAAGCTTATGATCCCTCCGAAGCCTTCCTGGAACAATTTGCAAAGGAATATGAGACCGTTTCTGAATACCTGGAAGATACCATCACCTGGCTTGCAGCTGATATGGTGGGATTGGATGCCCTGTTCGGCCCCTCTTCCATGCTATCGCTGATCCATAATGTTCAACTGGACTTGAGTGCTGCTCAAATCTCATTTACAGCTCCTCTATCCATATCAGCTGTGTTGCGGGAGGGTCCACTGCTGGTCTCCGATATGTTTAAACTCTATCGTTTCGAGAACATGCTTTACCGGATGGAACTCTCAGGAGCTGAAATCGATGGATTTCTGGAGCATGCGGTGGGTTCCTGGTTCAACACCATGTCGGGTCCCGGGGATCACCTGCTGCTCTTCGGTCCCAATCAACCCGGACGGCTGGCATCTCCGTACTACAACTTTTCTTCGGCTGCTGGAATAAATTATACCGTTGATGTTACTGGGAATCCCGGTGACCGGGTATCCATCCAGGCCCTGTCAGATGGAAGCCCCTTTAATGAAGCGAACACCTACAGCGTAGCCCTTAATTCATACCGTGGAAACGGAGGTGGTGGACACCTGACGGCCGGAGCCGGGATTCCGAAAGAGGAACTTGCAAACCGTATAGCATGGTCCACCGACCGCGACCTCCGTTTTTACCTTATGGATTATCTCCGGCAACAGGACACACTTTACCCCCTGACCAGGCAAAATTGGGCATGTATTCCGGTTCATTTCACCGGACCAGCTTCCATATCTGACCGAAAAATCTTAGATTAGCTGGCTATGCCCTTAAATAATAATTACTTTTAGTTTTGCACCCGTGAGCTTAAGACTGAAAACATTTTTCAAACTCATTGGTTCTATTTATGCATAAAGATATTGTAGCATGGATGTGAAAGGAAAAAACTTTACCCGTTTCCTGGAAAGGCAGCAGGCCCACAATGATCAACACGATGCCAGGGCGGAAGCCAAACAACATTCCAAAGGGAAATTAACTGCCTGGGAGCGCTTAAATATACTGTTTGACGAAGATACCTTCGAAGAGGTTGATGCTTTTGTGACTGCCGATAAAACAGATACCGGATTTGGAAAGGTTCAGCAGGCATTCGGAGATGGAGTTATAATAGGTCATGGATTGATACGTGGCAGGCTCACCTTCGCCTACGCGCAGGATTTTACCGTTATGGGTGGCTCCCTGGGTTCAGTCCATGCTGCCAAGATCATGAAGATCCAGGATATGGCATTAAAAATGGGAGCTCCCATGGTTGGACTTATCGATTCTGGAGGAGCCCGTATCCAGGAGGGTGTTGCCAGTCTGGCCGGTTACGCCGGCATTTTCTACAGGAATGTACAATCGTCCGGCGTCATACCCCAGATATCTGTCATTATGGGTCCCGCTGCGGGTGGAGCTGTTTACTCTCCCTCAATCACCGACTTTGTGTTTATGACCGATCAGACCAGCTACATGTTTGTAACCGGTCCCAATGTGGTCAAAGAGGTGCTTAATGAAGATGTAAGTCTCAACGACCTGGGTGGTGCAGGGGTACACTCCAAAAAGAGCGGTGTGGCTCATATGGTCTTCCCGGATGAGGAGAATACCCTGATGGGGGTCCGCCAGATACTGGCCTATCTTCCCTCAAACAATATGGAAAATTCTCCGGAGATGGATTTATCAGCCGATGAAACAGCCGATGTGGAGGAGAGATTAAGAGAAATAGTGCCGGACGACCCCAATAAACCATATGATGTTAAAGATGTCATCAGACTGCTTGTGGACAAGCGCTCTTTTTATGAGATTGCCGAGAACTATGCGCAGAACGTAGTCATTGGTTTTGGAAGAATGGATGGAAAGGTCATTGGCATCGTGGCCAATCAACCAAAAGTACTTGCCGGAACACTGGATATCAACTCCTCCAATAAAGGAGCCCGCTTTATCAGGTTCTGCGATGCCTTTAATATTCCACTTCTAATCCTTGAAGATGTTCCAGGATTCTTGCCGGGGGTCGACCAGGAACACAGTGGAATCATCAGGCACGGGGCCAAAATGCTCTATGCATTTGCAGACGCCACGGTTCCACGGATTACTGTAATTCTCAGGAAATCCTATGGTGGTGCCTACTGTGTTATGAACAGTAAAAATCTTGGGGGAGATTTCAATTTTGCCTGGCCAACAGCCGAAATTGCTGTGATGGGACCCGAAGGTGCAGTGGCCATCCTCTTCAGGAAGGAGCTGGAAGCTTCGGAGGATCCTGCAGCCATGAAAAAAGAGCTTGCCGCCAAGTATCGCAATGAGATTGCAAATCCCTATGTGGCCGAAGAACGTGGTTTCATTGACGAAGTGATCGATCCGGCCGAGACCAGGCTCAAACTGATCCGTGCCTTTGAAGCCCTTGAAACAAAACATGTTGATAATCCTGCCAGGAAACATGGCAATATTCCTCTTTAAATTTCATCTATGAAAATTAAGAGCTTACTCATAGCCAACCGGGGCGAAATCGCCATCCGGATCATAAAGACCACCAGGAAGATGGGTATAAGGTCTTATGTGATAAAAACAGCCAAAGAACCAAACGCCTGGTACCTGGAAGAGGCAGATGAAATCATCGATTTCTCCGAGAAATATGATGAAGAGATCCCCGAATTCCTTGATATCGAACGGATCATCAAGAGTGCCAAAAAACATAAGGTTGATGCCATTCATCCGGGATATGGTTTTCTTGCAGAAAACCCCGTTTTCGCCAGAAGATGTGAAGAGGAAAAGATCACTTTCATCGGACCCTCACACGATGCCATTTATCGCATGGGGCATAAGACCATTGCCAAAGAGCTGGCAAGAGAACATGGGATTCCCCTTTTGGGCGGAAGCCCCGGAGCAGTAAGGGATGCCGATGAGGCCAGGAAAATTGCCAATAAAGTTGGCTATCCTGTGATTCTAAAGGCTGCAGCCGGTGGTGGAGGCCGTGGTATGCGCGTGGTTGAGAAAGAAAAGGACATTGAACGGATGTTCTCCCTGGCTACCAATGAGGCTGCAAAAGCCTTTAACAATCCCGATGTGTTTTTGGAAAGATTTGTCAGGGAGCCCCGCCATATTGAATTCCAGATTCTTGGGGATCAACATGGCAATGTGGTACACCTTGGTGAACGGGAATGTTCGGTACAACGAAAACATCAGAAACTTCTGGAGGAGTCCCCCTCCCCTGCACTGGATAATGCCATGAGGAAAAAGATGGGGGAAGCAGCCATCAATATCGCAAAGTCTGTGAACTACTATTCTGCCGGAACCGTGGAGTTCCTGCTGGACGTGGACAACAGTTTCTCCTTTATGGAGATGAATACCCGTATCCAGGTGGAGCATCCCGTCACAGAAATGGTTACCGGAATCGACCTGATCGAACAGATGATTCTGATTGCCGAGGGAAAAAAGCTTCCCTTCAGCCAGAAGGATATTAAAATAAACGGTTGGGCCATCGAATGGAGGATCAATGCCGAAGATGTTCAATCGGGTTTTTCTCCCAGTCTCGGTACCATTGAGAAGATTTCATGGCCGGAAAGTGAAAATGTCAGGGTGGATACTGGAGTCAGAGATGGATCTGTGATTACCCCCTATTACGACTCCATGATTGCAAAACTGATCGTACATGGCGAAACCAGGGAGAAGGCCATGCAACAATCAAGCATTGCCATCCGCAAGTTCTGGATCAAAGGACCCAAAACAACCCTGGCTTTCTGCAGAGCTGTTCTTCAAAACAGCAACTTCAGAAAGGGAAATTTCAACACCTCCTTTCTTAGTAAAGAGCTGAAGATTCATTACCAAAATGAACCCGATGATGCCCTGCTGGCTGCTTTTTTTGCCACATACGATTATGCCCGTGAGATAAATGAAAATGAGGAAAAACCTCTTCATACCGAAAATGGCAAGTCAATTACTCCCTGGGTACTCAAAAAACGCTTACGATAAATCTGGATCAGGATATGGCACGTGCAGCAAAGAAAAAACAATCAACCAAGCTCATAGCTCTTAGCTCAACCAATAAAGCCTATGAGTTTAAAAAGCCACTGGAAAAACGGATCAAATACCAGGGGAAAGAGGTGGATATCAAGCTTCATGAAGATCCCAAGGGATTCTCTTACATCGTCTGGAAGAATAAAAAATATCTACTGGATGTGATTGAGAAGAAGCAGAACCGCTACACCATTATGGTCAATGGTGTCTGGCACTCCTTCACAGTAGAGACCCCAGTCTCCCTGAAACGCAAAAGATACCTGGAACAACAGGTCGATGCTTCAGCAGCCGTCTCCATTGAGGCTCCCATGCCCGGGAAAATTGTCGATATTTTGGTGGAAGTGGGTGGTGAAGTAAAGGAGGGTGAGCCTATTATTATCCTGGAGGCCATGAAGATGCAGAATGAGATCACCAGCCATATCACCGGTATCGTTCAATCGATCTCAGTAAAAAAGGGTGAATCGGTCATGAAGGATGATGTTTTGATCGAAATCAAGAAGGGCTAGTTACTATCTGAAAACTATCTCGTCCAACACATGGTATTCAGGTCCCCGGGGTCCCAATATACTTCGAAAGAACACCAGCTTCTCAAATAAGACTGAACCAGAGAACTGTTGATTCATTGCTTCCACTGTATGGTAGTACTCCTGTAAATTTTGAAGGCTTCTCACCCTGCCCAGGGTCAGGTGTGCCCTAAAAGGTTCCTCATTTGCAGGAATCCCGCACAAAGCAAGCGCACGGTCCACTTCGGCCTTGAGTAAATCAAAAAAGTCTGTCTCCTCAAATCCAAGCCAGAGGACCCGGGGACGTTTACGTGGACCAAAACTGGCCAGTTCGGCTAGCTCCAGCCGGGTCCGCTCCGGAACATGAATGTTCGCATGCATAGCACTCCCAATCCTCTTAATATCAGACAGCTTTGTATCTCCTGTAAATCTGAGTGTTACATGATATTGATCCGGATTTGTCCAACTAATCCGCTCCCCTTTAAGCGCAGTAATTAAATCCTGCCGGGCCTGGAGAAATTGACCTTCCACATGCAGAGGAGCTGCGATAAATGTTCTATAGTATTGACTTTCCATTTACAATGCCACCGGTTTTCCATAAATTGCTCCTATAAAAATATCAAATTCTCTAAATTGAATCCTATGAAGAAATTTGCAGTTTTGCTTTCGGGGTGCGGCGTTTTCGACGGCACAGAAATACATGAGGCTACGTTAAGCTTGCTGGCCATTGTTAAACAGGGTGGCAGTTACGAGATTTTTGCACCCGACACGAAAATACACCATGTAATAAACCACATTACGGGTGAAGAGATGGAAGAGACCAGGAATGTACTGGTGGAATCGGCCCGTATCGCCCGTGGTCAAATCAGGGATTTGAAACAGTTCAACCCGGCATCTTTCGATGGATTGTTGTTGCCCGGTGGTTTCGGAGCCGCTAAAAACCTATCAACCTGGGCCTTTGAGGGAGCTGATGCCTCTGTCCTTCCTGAAGTGGTGGAGGCCATTGAGGGGATGGTAGCTTTGAAGAAACCCCTTGGTGCTCTTTGCATTTCACCTGTGATTCTCGCTAAAGTCCTTGGGAAAGTTCACCTGACCATTGGCGATGATGAAAGTACCATCGATGCTTTGGAGTCTCTGGGAACTAAGCATGTCTATACCACCCACGGAGAGGTAGTGGTGGACCCCGATCACCTGCTTGTGACCACTCCATGCTATATGCTGGATGCCACCATCGACCAGATTGCAGACGGTGCCAATAACCTGGTTGACGCCATGATCAAACTAATGAACTAGCTTTTCACTAAAGCAAGATCGGTACAGTTTTTGCTTACTTTATAGTCCATTGAAAGCATACCTGCTACATATATTTATAGCTGCTACTTTGCTCTGCCTTATACCAGAGCTATCTGCCCAGGATCCACAAAATTCAGTGGTGACCCGTGCAGTGGTGGAAGGTTCCGATACGCTTCCCATCTTTGAGTTGCCGGAGGTTCGTGTATATGAAAGAAAAGATTTTGATTACCTCTACCTGAAAAGGCGGTACAGGCGGATGATCCGCAACATTAAAAAGGCCTACCCCTATGCCCGGCTTGCAGGCAAGGAACTTAAAGAGCTGGACGATCACCTGGCTAGGCTCGATAATGAAAAAGAGCAAAAAGCATACATTAATCAGGCTGAGAAGGAGATTATGGATCAGTTTGAGAAGGAGGTCAAAAAGCTGACCGTCACACAAGGGATCATCCTGGTGAAATTGATTGACCGCGAAACGGGACGAACTTCCTACCAGGTGATCAAAGAGCTGAAAGGAGGATTTACCGCTTTCTTCTGGCAGGGCATTGCCCGAATCTTCGGTAATAACCTGAAGACCGAATATGATCCCGACAACCAGGATAAGATCATGGAAGATATTGTTCTGGGCATTGAGGCCGGATTCATATAATTGAACATTCCCCGGGCTTCGTTGTTTTTTATTGCTACATAATCACATGATCGATAAATGGACGATCCCAGGAACAGACAGTATACCAATGGAGACATTACCGTGTTCTGGATACCGGCAAAGTGTATCCATGCCACCACCTGTTTCAGGGACCTGATAGAGGTCTTCAATCCAGGGAGGAGACCCTGGGTAAATATGAAGGGGGCCCCCACCCGCAAAATCATGGAGGTTGTTAATAAATGTCCCACGCAGGCCCTGGTTTGGAAAAATAACGAGGATCTTACTGAAGAGGAGCGCAAAGCACAGCGGCAAGTGAGAACGGGGGAGGAGACTCCAAGATCACTTTCCAAACCGGAGGAAGCAACCAGCATACGCATTATGAGGGATGGGCCCATAGTGGTTGAAGGAAAATTCACCATTCTGGGGAGCGATGACCAGGAGCTTAAACCCACCACCATGACCTCCTTCTGCCGCTGTGGTGCATCCCTCAATATGCCTTACTGCGATGGGACACACCGTAAAATAGATTTCAGAGACAAGACCACAGAAAATGGAGAATAATCAGACCCTGTTCAAAGTGATCGCCGGAGGGCCTCTCAAAGTAACAGGTCCCTTTCGATTGAAAGGTCCAGGTACAAAGATCATTGAAAACGAAGAGCCCATTTTCCTCTGCCGCTGTGGTTACTCTTCAAACAAGCCTTTTTGTGATGGAAGCCATGAGCGGAACGGCTTTTCGGAATGAATCATCTTCTAATTCTATTACCTTTGTTCCATGTCAGCCATTGAGTTATATTCAGAAACGGGAACGCTTGAAGGGGTGCTTCTTCATCCTCCAGGACCCGAGGTAGAGAACATGACCCCTAAAAATGCAGAAAGGGCCCTGTACAGTGATATTCTCAATCTCTCTGTGGCAAGGAGAGAGTATAATCAGCTGGAGTGCCTCCTACAGCACCTGACCCCTACCTTCCGGATCATGGATCTGTTGAAAGATATCCTGCGATCCAGCGAGATCAGGGAAAAGATTGTCAAAAAAGCGTGCTACCAGGAGGGACAGCCAAAGCTGATCGACAGACTACTGGATCTAAATGAAACCTTATTGGCCAAGCAACTGGTCCAGGGAGTTCCCCTTGAGCGAAATACCCTCTCCGGCTACCTTAGTAACGAACATTATTCTTTGAGGCCCCTGCACAACTTCTTTTTTACAAGGGATGCCTCCGTAGCCCTGGGAGACCGTGTGCTTATCTCCAGAATGGCAAACCGGGTCAGAGACCGGGAGGCGCTGATCATGCAGTCTATTTTTAATTACCATCCTCGATTCAGGGTGCAGACCGTTCATCCCGATGAGGGACTTGGCAGCAGGGATGCCCTCTCCTTCGAAGGTGGTGACCTGTTGGTCGCAGCCGAAAATATCACCCTTGTCGGGCTGGGGACCAGGACCACCTCCCGGGGGATCGACTTTCTGGTTAAGATGCTTTCCGAAAGAAAGGAAAAACAACACCTGCTGATCCAGGAGCTTCCCTCCTCCCCGGAATCCTTTATCCACCTGGATATGACCTTTACCCTTCTGGATCATGATTCCTGCATGGTATATGAACCCCTGATACTTAAATCCAATAAATATCAGACCATCCAGATCGATATGGAGCATGGAAAAGTTATCTCCATTCGCAATGTGGAGAACCTGGTCAAAGCGCTGAAGGACCTTGGAATGGATCTGAAGCCCTCATTTTGTGGAGGGGAGAAGGATAGCGTTACCCAGGAGCGAGAGCAGGGGCATAGTGGGGCCAACTTTTTCGCCCTTGGCCCGGGCAAACTGATAGGCTATAACAGAAATGTATATACCCTTGAAAACCTGCATCAGGCTGGTTATGAAATCATTGGCTCGAAGGATGTTTTAAATGGTAAAGTTGAGCTCTCCACCATTAATAAATATGTGCTGACCATCGAAGGGGCAGAACTTTCCCGGGGCGGAGGAGGTGTTCGGTGTATGACCATGCCATACAAGAGAAAAAGATAGAAATTGTTACTTTTGTAAAAAATTATGAAAAAGATGAGAAAAGCGATCTATACCCTTATACTACTCATAGCCGGCGCTGCACTGCAGCTTATGGCCCAACAGAACTTTGCCAGTATATCTTTCGGGACAAGCATACCCCAGGGTAACTATGCTGCCACAGGCGATCTTTCCAGCAATGGCTATGCCAATACCGGAGGAGCTATCAAATTTGATGCAGGATATTTTCCCGGCTCTTATTTTGGGATCGGAGGCTCTTTTTCTTTTGGCTCCAACTATGCCAATCGCGACTCCCTTTTAAGGGATGTGATCACCTATATCGAAGAAAATGCATCCGGAATAGTTGATATTCCTGAGGATGCCGAAGCCCTTCATGGTTCAGGCTTCTGGAACTATATCAATATCTTTCTCGGACCCCACTTCTCAATCAGAGCAACTCAAAACCTGTACTTTGACTTCAGGGCCTTGGGCGGACTCAGTATAATCAGGGCTCCTAACCAGGAACTGACTATTACCTATGACGATAAGTATATCTATACTAATTCCAATTACAACAATGTAGCCTTTGGCTGGACCGCCGGAGGAGGAATCAGGTACAAGTTTAACGAAAACCTTGCCCTGAAGCTGGGTGCTGACTATGTTCAGACAAAGGCTAAAAATACTTACACCTTTGATCTCTTTTCGGGAGTGGCCGATGATGTACCGCCTCTGGATTCAGAATTTTACATCAAGACTGTGGAACTTACCGCTGGTCTGGCTTACTCTTTTTAAACACAGCAACACTGAAAATAAGCCAATGGTCACATTAAGCAGTGATGGCCGCAGAAGGTTTTATTCAGTTCATCTGGAAGCATAGATTGTACATTGGGAACTCACTGAGCACCACCTGTGGGCAGCCCCTGGAGATATTACATCCCGGGGAGCAAAATTCCCATGCCGGACCAGATTTCTTTAATGCCCGTATCAGACTGGACCAGATGGTCTGGGCAGGAAATGTGGAAGTCCACGGGCGTGCATCGGACTGGTACAGTCACCGGCACCACCTCGACCCGGCTTATAACAACGTAATCCTGCATGTGGTAGGAGAGTACGATACAGATGTTACAAACAGCCGGGGGCGCCGGATTCAAACGATGGTTCCCGACTATCCCGAGAGCCTGGTTCAGCGGCATGATGTGCTGAAGCGAAGCGAAAACTGGCTGCCATGTGCTGATTATATTAAGGGTATTTCTGTCCACAAACAGAATGTCTGGCTTAGTTCACTACAATCCGAAAGAGTTGCCCAGAAAGGTACACGCATCGAACAGATCCTGAATACTCCTGCCTTAAGCCTGGACGAAGCCCTGTATTTGACCCTGGCTTCAGGATATGGACTACCGGTGAACACTCTACCCTTCGAACTGCTGGCAAAAGGAATTCCATTTTCATTTTTGATTGATCATCGCGACAGTCTGCAGGACCTGGAATCGATCCTATTTGGCCACTCGGGGATGCTGTTCCCTGCCAGAGAACTGGGACCATACCCATCCTCTCTCTGGAATCGTTACACAGAGCTTAAAGACTCAATCCCTGAAAAACCACTTCCCAGGCACCTCTGGAGATTCCTCAGACTACGACCAGCTTCCTTCCCAACCCTTAGAATTTCCCAATTCGCCTCATTGATTCACAACTGTGTTTCGCTGACAGAGAATATTCTTGGGACAAATTCAATGGCTGAAATGGAGCTGATTTTTCGGACAGGTGCCAGTGAGTACTGGAACGGACATTACCTGTTTGGCAGGTGCTCACCACTTTTTCCAAAATTTCCGGGAGAACAGTTCATCTCCACATTGATAATAAATGTGCTTGTTCCCTTCCTCTATGCTCTGGAAAAAAATGGAGATAGAAGCGTGACTGGTATCCGGGCATCCGAGATCCTGATTCGATTAAAGGCCGAATCCAACCAGCTGATTAGAAAATGGGCTAGCATAGGTATCCGGCCAAAAAATGCCATGGAGAGCCAGGCCCTGTTACAACTTTACAATGTATATTGCAAACAAAAACGCTGCCTTGATTGTCAGATAGGTGCAGATTCAATAAAAGCTGCGATCCATGAAAAGAAATAGTGTCAAGCATGCTTACCTTACTCTGGGACTGCTTCTAAGCGTTGTTGTGATCGGTACAATCGGCTATTCTCTGCTTGGTTTTACAACTTCCGAAGCCATATACCAGACCATCATCACCATTGCAACGGTTGGTTTTGAGGAGGTACATCAACTTGACAACACTGGAATGTGGTTTACCTCCTTTCTGGTGGTGGTTTCCATCGGAATTTTTTTCTATGCAGTTACCTCTTTCACAAGATACATTGTGGAAGGCGTGTTTATGAATACATATAAAGACTCCAAAGTGAAAAGAAAAATCGAGAAGATTTCGGACCATGTCGTCATCTGCGGTTATGGGCGGAACGGAAAACAGGCTGCAATCGAGCTCCAGGAGCACAATGTAAAAGTCGTCATTATTGAAAATGATCCGGAGATTATTCAGGGGCTTAGGGATACAGCCGACACACTATATGTGGAAGGCGATGCAGCCGATGAGGAGGCACTTAAGCTGACCCACCTGGAGAGTGCCCAGGCTATGATCACCACCCTGCCACAAGATGCAGATAACCTGTTCGTGGTGCTGAGTGCTAAAGAGCTGAATCCCCACCTAAAAATCATATCAAGGGCTTCGCTGGACAATTCGGACGTGAAACTGAAACGGGCCGGTGCCACCAATGTGATCATGCCCGATAAGATTGGGGGACAGCGAATGGCTAAACTGGTGGCTCAGCCAGATATTGTAGAGTTTATAGATAACCTCCTTCTGCAAAGTGCAGACAATGTGGTGCTTGAAGAAATTTCATGCAAGGATCTGGCGGCCTGTTTTGCAGGGAAATCCATTATTGAACTCGATATACGGAATTCATCCGGAGCTAATATAATAGGACTGAAAAGGGAAGATAAATCATACTTAATCAATCCATTACCCGAAACCACACTCTCCTCGACCGACCAGCTTTTTGCTCTGGGGACCAAAGCACAAATTGATCATCTGAGAAAAACCATTACTACAGATGGCTTAAAATAGGAGTCCGAATAGCATATAGTTTGATACAATCCACTGATTTTCTGCACGCTTATTCAGCTGAAAATCTTCAAACACAATCTTGTTAATTAGAAAAAAATAAATACCTTTGCATCTCGAAAATCGAA
>Ga0164315_10001753_pt1 | contig 16413 bp, 17 predicted proteins | sample GuaBasSedimGuay6_FD_113737 | JGI IMG/M metagenome (GOLD analysis project Ga0164315, IMG submission 113737) | Subseafloor sediment microbial communities from Guaymas Basin, Gulf of California, Mexico - Guay6, Core 4569-2, 0-3 cm | ecosystem: Environmental > Aquatic > Marine > Hydrothermal vents...
AGGATCGATGTGTGCCAGTGGGTTGAGAGTTAAGCGACCTGCTTTCTCGGCAGTATCGTCACCATAAAATTTGGCTACGATGCCATGCCCGTATTCATGAAAAGTCAGTGACAATATCAACGCGGTAATGATCAATATAAACAACGAATATTGTTGCTGTAGCAATAGTTGAAACATTGAACGATTAGCCGAAGTCGATGCGTAATTTAAAAATCATGATTCATTAGGTATATCTTTATTGATCTTATGATCAATATTAGGGTCGCCGAATACTTCATCTTCATCCTCCTCGTCGGGCTCTTCTACCAGGCTGAGACCATCGAAGGCGTCTTCACCGCCACCGCTAGCCTCGCCTTTTTTACCAAGCTCAATGCGAAGCCGTAAATTATTTTCGGCATCCGCGTTTTTGAGGGCCTCTTCAAGAGTGATCTTGCCATCATTATACAGATGATAGAGCGCGGTATCGAAGGTTTGCATGCCCATGCCCTCGGACTTCTGCATTACTTCCTTAATTTCGGTGACCGCACCCTTCAGAATTAAATCGGCGACACGACCCGAATTCAACAGAATCTCAATAGCGGCACAGCGTTTATCGTCGACCGTGCGAATTAAGCGTTGTGATACGAATGCCTGTAGATTAATCGACAAATCACTGAGCAACTGTGTTCGACGTTCCTCGGGGAAGAAATTTATTATCCGATCGAGTGCCTGATTGGCGTTGTTGGCGTGTAGTGTGGAAATAGCCAGGTGACCGGTCTCGGCAAATGCGAGCGCATGTTCCATGGTTTCGCGATCGCGAATCTCACCGATTAGGATAACATCCGGTGCCTGCCGCAGGGTATTTTTGAGGGCATCGGCGAAGGAGTCGGTGTCGACGCCGACTTCACGCTGGTTAATGATACAACCCTTATGCGGATGGATGTATTCGATAGGGTCCTCGATGGTGATGATATGACCCCGGGAGTTAATATTGCGATGATTAATCAGGGCGGCGAGTGAAGTTGACTTACCCGACCCCGTTCCACCGACAAATAGAACTAAACCGCGCTTGGCCATAACGACCTTGGTGAGCACCTCCGGTAGTCCCAGGTCTTCGATTAGAGGTATCTCGGTAACGATATTACGGATTACCATTGCCGTTTCATTTCGCTGTTTGAAGATATTGACGCGGAAACGGCCAATTTCGTGCAGCGATAGCGCCAGGTTCATTTCCGGTTTTTCGCTAAATTCCTTTTTTTGCTTTTCATTCATGATTTCCAGCGCCAGGGTGTTAACCCAACCGGCTGGCGCAGGATCTTTACCCAGCGGTGTTAGTACGCCATTGAATTTTCCGCTTACGCGCGCGCCGGTCGAAAAATACAGGTCGGAGCCGTCTTTTTCGGCAAGAATTTTTAGATAGGGAGTTACTTTCATAAATTTGGCTTCGATGCTGGTGAACGGAATAATTATAGCTTAAGTATGCAATGAACAATATTACATAAGTCGTTGTAAATCATGAAAACCGACTATAATCTTTCTGTTCGGGTTTATTTTAAACATTGATTAAATGTTTGATTCTGAAACATAGACTTTAGTACAAAAAGGAATGGTTATTGAATCTTAAGCGCTCTTGTTAGCATAGATTTCCTGGCGGTTCTGGGCTATAGCCCAGGTTTTGTAGTCGAATCCCGACGAAATCGAGCGTCCATAGTAACAATTAAGCCGCTCCTGATTCGTTAGCGTGTCGTTTTAAATATCAATTAAGGTAAGAATGTAGTGTCGCAGGACTTGATAAGCCGATATAACCATACCGTTCGAATTCCGTTTCATAACAATGAAATGGAGACCCGGTATCAACAGACGCACCAATCCCCGAGCCGCCGTTCGGGCGTGTTTGCTTTTGGCATCTTATTGATACTCAACCTGGTTTTTGCCTACCTTGAATATCGGGCTTTCGGCCTCGAAATCTCGGAACCTCTGTATGGTTACCTTGCGGTGTCGGCATTGGCGCTGGTTAATCTACTACTCTGTCAGCTACAGCCGAATTCCTACCAGCTTGGTTTACGCTTAATAATAAACGGTGTAGCCAGTATGAGTTGTGTAATCTGGGCGGTTTATCTGCAGAAATATAGCGCCTACCATTCGCTTGAATTCAGTTTGCTGATCGTCTGGCTAGGTTGTTTGAACGTTACCCGTGCTCTCAATACTATCCTGACAGCCGTGGTGATGGCTGCTGGATTTATTTTCGTCCTGTACCTGACCGAAATCTCCAGTTTCTGGATTGGCCTGGTTACGATTATGTTGCTAGCTGCCGTGGTTGTCAGCGCTTACCTGGCTTATATTCTTGAGCGCCAGCGCCGTTTGTCATTCCTGCAATCATCTACTATTCAAGATATGACCAGGCGTCAGGAAACCTGGGCCTTTACCTTGATCGATCTCGACATGGCCCTGGGAGGGATTACCGAGTTTAACGAAATGATAAGCTTGCTGGAAAAGCACCTGGAAAAGGTTATAGATTTCGATTCCTATATTCTTACCGCCCTGGGTGGAAAGGGACCCAAGCCCGTCCCCGATGAAATCGACGGAACCCTTTTTCAAAGCGAAGATAGGACACTCTGGTCTGAAGAGATTCTGGGTAAACTAACCCAGACCCGCCAGGCAACCATTAGCTCCGAGCATGAAATAGTCAAAGGCAGACTGGGTGGTAAAAGGAAGAAGTTTCTGTCTTATCGAATGGATATCCCGGTTTTTAATGAGTCCAGCATGATGGGTGTTATTGCCCTGCGGCGATCTTCTGCACCTTTTAACGACCTGGACACTATAGCCAGTGTGAGTATTGCCAGCCAGGCCATGTTGATTTTTAAACGGACAGGGAAGAATTCAGCGGTGATTATGCAAGCACCGGCTCCGGTTCCAGAAATAGATAAACCTGACGCCGCCCTGTCAAAAATAGCGACATCGCAATCGACGGATATGGAGGTTACCGACCAGAGTTTTAGTGATTACGATGGGCTCATAGCATCGACTAACGCGATGAAAAAGGCCAAAAGAATTCAGGATAAAGCGAAGAAAACCATTACCCTGCTAAGTCGAGAGAACGCAGACAAGATAGCAATCGATAAGTATCGTACGGCTATTGTTGAAGGTGACCCGCTCTCGGTGGTAATTATCGAAGTCGATGGGTTACCCAAATTGCGGGAGGAAGATGGTGATCATGTTGCCTACAAGGTATTTGCCGCAATCGTCAAATACATCTTCTCCAGGGTCGACAAGGAAAACGATGTGCTCGGGCGTTACGGTCAGAATGGTCTCAGTATATTAATGCCTAATGTTGACATGAATGCGGCCGAAAAATTTTCCGAGAAGATTCGGCTGGCCGTATCTGAAACAAAATACAAGACTGCCTATGGTGAAAAGTCTGCAACCCTGAGCATAGGTGTGGCATCCATGACCGACGAAACCAGTGATTACGGTACAATGGTAAAGCGCGCAGATATGGCATTATTCGTTGCCAAGAAGAATGGTCGTAATTGCGTCAAGGTTCGTTTGTAGGATTATTTGTTGAACCCGCCCAGACGCACACTGGGAAAAGTGCTAGTGTGCGATACAGTTAAGAATTGATCTGAAACCCCAAATCCAAATAATCGAAAACCGATGAATTGTGCGCTTAAAAAGGTTAAGGTGCGATTTTTCTCGGACGGATATTATGCACCCTGATCACTGGCTGGATCGATGGAAACAAAATAGAATCGGTTTTCATGAGACCAGGGTTAATCCGTATCTGCCCCAATACCTGCCCCAATTTAACCTGAAGCCTGGAGATACTATCTTTCTGCCTCTTTGTGGCAAGGCGCTTGATATTGCCTGGTTGGCAGAGCAGGGTTTCCAGGTAATAGGAATCGAGCTCTCGGAAATAGCGATCATATCCTTTTTTACTGAACAGGGTTTAGCATACCAGCAATTCGAAACCGACCAGTTTGTCCTGCGCAAGAGTGGAAATATCAGTCTAATTCAGGGTGATTTTTTTGCACTGGAACGGGAACAGCTCGCTGGCTGCAAAATGGTTTACGACCGCGCCTCGCTGATCGCTATGGATGAGAATAATCGTGATCGTTATTGTGCGCATATGCGTTCTATTATCCCCGTTGATGCCGACATGCTGTTGATCACCCTGGAATATGAACAGGCACAGATGAACGGGCCGCCTTTTACGGTTTTACAGCAGGAGGTCGAGCAGCATTATGCGGCTCATTATGCAGTCGAGGTTCTGGAGCAAAACAATGTGATTGACGAAAGACCTCGTTGGCGTGACCAGGGGCTGACGCATTTAGTCGAATCGGTTTACCGATTGAACAAGTCAGTTTCACCATGATATTTATACGTACCTGCCCAGGGCTAATATGAAATACCGGGGAAATTTGCACAAAATGCATAGCCGGCTAGAGGATTCAGTCGTTTATGAACTGGAGCTTGGCGGGCAAACCCTGACTCTGAACGACTGCATCGGTAAAACTACACGGATCGAATACCTGCAGGAAATCGAGTGTATCCATTGCGGGCGAATTATCAAAAAAAGCTTTAACCAGGGCTACTGCTACCCCTGTTTCAGCAGTCTGGCCCAGTGTGATCTCTGTATCATGTCTCCCGAAAAATGCCATTATCATCTGGGTACCTGTCGTGAGCCGGAATGGGGCCTGTCGTACTGCATGAAACCGCATATCGTATATCTGTCGAATACCTCCGGAGTCAAGGTGGGTATCACGCGCGAAAGTCAGTTGCCGACCCGCTGGGTTGACCAGGGAGCGCTGCAGGCCTTGCCGATACTACGGGTATCCAAACGTTATTATTCAGGTTTAATCGAAACCGCCTTTAAAAAACACATTAGTGACAGGACCAACTGGCGCACCATGTTGAAAAATGAAGTCGAGCTCCTGGATTTGTATGCCCTGTTCGAGTCTTTATGGCCAGAGGTGGCGTCGGAAATCGATGATGAAGTTAAAAATGACGTCGAAGTCATCGCTAGCCCGGACCAGTTGCAGAATTTTAACTTTCCCGCGCGTCAGTACCCGAGCAAGATCGTGAGCTTTAACCTGGATAAATCACCGGTAGTCGAGGGCCAGCTGGACGCGGTAAAGGGTCAATACCTGATACTGGATACCGGGGTTATCAATATTCGTAAATATGCCGGTTATCTTGTCGACATAACCCTGTCATGAGTGGGGCGGTACCTACTCAAATCAAACTGCATCAAAAATCCCGCCTGCTCGAAATTCATTTCGATGACGCCACCAGCTATGAATTGCCCTGTGAGTACCAGAGGGTGTTTTCGCCCTCGGCCGAAGTAAGGGGCTGCTAGCCCGGAAGTCCTTCGGCTATTTTCCTTACCAGGCCTGGTCCCCGGTAAATCAACCCCGTGTATAACTGTACCAGGTCGGCACCGAGCTCCAGACGCTCGCATGCTTCCGCGGCCGAATCGATGCCCCCGACCGAAATGATAGGGATATCGTTTTGCAGAACACGATGGAACTGGCTGAGCACATGCCTTGATTTTTCGCAAACAGCCTTACCGCTAAGGCCGCCCGCTTCTCCGGCTAGTCGATGTCCAGCCACGGGCAACCGGTCCAGGGTGGTATTGGTGGCGATGAGGGCATCGATCCCGTGCTTGCGCATCAGGTCGGCGATCGCGGGTATTGCTTCGTCGTCCAGATCCGGGGATATTTTCAGGGCGATGGGTCGATTGAATTGATACTGGTCCTGTAGCGACTTCCTGGTTTCATCGATACCATGCAACAGGGCGTCAAGTGCCGCCTCGGTCTGCAGCTTGCGCAGGCCGGGTGTATTTGGCGACGATATATTGATACTGATATAGTCGGCCTGTTGGTAAACTTTCTGCAACCCGATCTGGTAATCCGAAACGGCGTTGTCCACCGGGGTCGTCAGGTTTTTACCGATATTTATTCCCAGTACATAAGGCCTGGGTCTCTCCGGCAACTGTCGCAGCAAGTGGTCTACACCCCTGTTATTGAAGCCCATTCGATTGATGATACTGCGGTGACGAATTAACCTGAACATACGCGGCCTGGGGTTGCCGTCCTGGGCCAGCGGCGTCACCGTGCCTACCTCGATAAATCCGAAACCCAGCCTGGCGAGGCCGGGCAGGTATTCGCCATTTTTATCGAGTCCGGCGGCAAGGCCAACCGCATTGGGAAACTCGATTCCCATTACCCGTTTTGGTTTCTCAACTCGATTTTGGGGAAGCAGCCATTTGAACTGATTTAACATCTCCAGACTGACCTCGTGAGCCAGTTCCGCATCGACTGAAAACAGGATTGGTTTGAGCAGGGAATATATCATTAGTTACTGGCGATCAGTGATTTCAATTCGGCATAGTGATTCACGTCCTGCAGCCTATCAATATCCCTGACGGTTTCAAGCAGGGATACCCGGTAATCCAGGGATTTAGCATTTTCCAGTGTTTTTTGCAGTACCATGCTCCCCCCCCATTTAACATTGGCGAATAGTTCGGCATCGATCCTGCGGCATCCAATCAAAGCGTAACCGCCATCGAATGTCGGTAAAAAAACCATATCGTGATTGCGCAGAGCGTCGATAGCCTGTTGCAGATGGGTGGGTGTCATATCGAGGCAATCCGAACCAATCAGAATAACCCCTGAATCTTCATTTGCATTTTGTTCTAATCGACTTTTGATTGCCGATAGCATTCGAGATCCGAGGTCGGTTCCCTGTTGCAGGTTATAGGGCTGGTCCTGAAATATCGAGTCCTGCGATTCTTCACTCAGCCATAGCTGGTAGTCAATTCCCGATTGGCGTACAAGACCTAAGGTGTAGTCCAGGCAGTAGCGATAGATATCTGTAGCAACCGATTCACCAAGTTCCGGTATCAGGCGCGTTTTTACTTTACCCCTGACCGGTGGTTTGGCGAATAACTGGATTAATGCCGGCGCTGAATAACCATTTGATTTCACGGATTCGGGTAATAGATGCGATGCAGGCGAACTGGGTCTACGCCCAGAAAATAAGCCAGGCGCAGGCTCCACATCAATAAAACAGTTTTAATAATGCCATGTTGTTGCCAACGTCGACTCGATGTCGTCACCGGCTGGGTCCCAATCGAAGGCGCCGTTTTTTGGCGGGCGAGTTTGCTGATCGCGACATCTTCCATAATCGGAATATCCGGGTAGCCTCCCAGTTCCTGGAAAAGGGACCTGCGAAAGTACAGGCCCTGGTCTCCAGTAGCGATCTTGCTAACCCTGGATCGCAGGTTGATCAAGCTTTCGACTATGCGTAGCTGCCAGTGCTCACCGCTTAGTTTGACCGGGAAAAATCCCCATTGGTTTGATTGCCGCAACTGGTCTTGCCAGTTGTCCGGAAGCTTGCTGTCTGCATGCAGGAACACCAGCCAGTCACCGCGCGCCTGTGCGCTTGCCGCATTCATCTGACTGGCCCTGCCGGTGCTAGTGCTGATCACGCGGCAGGAATAGTGTTTGGCGATTTCCGGGCTATTGTCTGTGCTGTCGCCGTCGCTGAGAATAATTTCGATATCGCAGTTTCCGCGTAGACTTTGCGACAGTTGCTTCAGTGTGTTGCCTAACTCTGACGACTCATTAAACACCGGTATGATGATGCTTGCCGAAATTCGACTGGATTCAGGCAAGTGCTCCACCACAGCTGCTACCCTGTCCCGCCGTACAGCCATAACAATGATCGGCAATACGTATCGGAATATTTAACAGGTCGTGATCCAGTACATCCCTTATATGCAGGGGGTCACGAGTTTGCGGATTACCGATGTTCATATTTAACATTTGATTAAAGTCACAGTCATAGACGTAACCCTGCCAGTCTACGCTTAGCTGATTTTTGCACATCAGGCCAGCGAGATTCGAGGCGCTAAAAGAATCTTTCAGTAAATTCATATAGGTTTCGAAACCGCCTTTCGAAACCAGCGTGCTGCCAAAGCGCGCGATAGGCATATTGGTGATAGTAAATAACTGGTTAAAGCAGATATCAAACTCTTCGTTGAGAAACCGCTTATAGTCATTTTGAAGACCTTCCTGCGGTGGCGGCAAGTAGGGGCCGGTCGGGTTGTATACCAGGGTAATCGTCAGCTTGCTGCCTTTCTGACCATATCCGAGCCGATTCAGAATTTTCAATGCGTCTATACTTTTTTGATAGACTCCCTTGCCCCTTTGACCATCAACATTCCCTTCCAGGTAACAGGGCAGCGAGGCGACTATCTGTACTTCATTGTCGGCCAGGAACCGGGCCATGTCCTCAAAACCCGGCTCCAGTAAAATGGTTAGATTACAACGATCAATAATGGTGACATCGAACTTCCTCGCCTCCAGCACGAGTTCCTTAAACAGGGGATTCATTTCCGGCGCACCACCGGTAAGGTCGAGGGTATGAATCGTCGGTTGTTCGAGTATTTTCATCAGGTACTCGATATTTTCTCTTGTCATTATCTCCTTGCGGGTGGGTCCGGCGGCGACATGACAATGCAAACAGGATTGATTGCATCGATAACCGAGATTGACCTGCAAAATCTCGACCGCCTGGCGCGAGACCGATGGGAAGCTGGTATTTTTCAATAATGGCCAGGTATCTATCATTTGGATTGTACGGATTGGGTTAGTCAGCAATAGACAGGCAATATATCACAGAGTTCCTGCCGCTCTTATAAGCAACCAGACTACAACTTTCCAGCCCGGCATTTTCCATGTAAAACGTATTGATTAACAAGAGTCTGAATCTTATCAAAATCGGTTTTAAACACTGGCATTGGCGCCAGCTTTCCGGGTGGATATAAACATAGCCTTGATCTGGCTGTATAAAAACTCGTTTTCTACTAGAATAAGATTTGGCTAAGCCTGTTACGGGACCTAATGAACGATAGTGGTCAACGACTCAATTTTCCGCGCACCGGGGTTGCGGTAATTGTTACCCATAAGCGTAAAGTTCTTTTTGGTAAACGCATTATTAAACCAGGTGAGTTTGCCTGGCAATTGCCTGGTGGCTGGATCAGGATGGGGGAGCCTGCCGATGAGACCGCAAAACGGGAGGTAAGAGAAGAAACCGGACTTGAGCTCAAGAGCACTCGATTCGTTGCCTATACTAACAATATTTTTTCGGCTCGGGATCATTCTATCTCACTCTATTTCGAGGCAGAATGTTCGAATCCGGAAATGATGAGAGTATGTGAACCGGAAAAATGTGAACAATGGACATGGATGGACTGGCAGGATGCTCCAGATAATCTATATTTACCCCTGGAATTGCTCAGAAATTCAGATTATCGGCCTTTTTTATGAAATAAGCATCCGACCCATGCAAAAATTTTGATAAAGTGCAGTATTTTTATAGGGATATGGTCAGCAAACTAGAAACAGGTTTAACTATACTGCTATAGTTATTAAGTGAGATTTGGGGAATCAAATTGCTAAGATGAGTATTGAATTCGAAATTGCAAGCGATCAGATCGATGGTGCGAGGGACTATCAGGAAGACGCTTTCATGGTCAATCAGCTCGGTGAAGCTGAAAATGGAGACATTTGCTCACTAGTTGTTATGGCCGATGGCATGGGTGGTCATGCGGCGGGCAACGTTGCCAGCAACATGGTGGTCGCGTCGTTCAACAAATCATTCCAGTCTGCTTTCCCTACCACTGCAATTGCAGAAACCCTGACCGATGCCCTGAATCGGTCTAACGATCAAATACGTACCTCTGTAAAAGAAACCCCCGCGCTTAAGGGCATGGGTTGCACCATGGTTTCGGCCTATGTGCAAGACGATAATTTATACTGGGTTAGTGTTGGAGACAGCCATCTTTATCTGATACGTGACCGTGAATTGATCAAGCAAAATGCCGATCATAGTTATGGCGCTTATATCGACCTGATGAGGGAACAGGGCGAAGAAGTCGAGGAACAGAAAGGCATGTCGAGGAACATGCTGATGAGCGCGATGACCGGAGAGGAAATCAGTAACATCGACGTTCCGGAGGAACCTGTCAAGCTTATTCCTGGCGATCGAGTCATCATTGCCAGTGACGGACTGGATACCCTGGGTGCCGGTGCAATTATTCAATACTCATCCTGGTCGGATACCGCAAAAGAGTGTGTCTATGCCTTACTCAAGGCTGTCGAAGATGCAAACAAGATCAATCAGGACAACACCACGATAATTGTCATTGACGTCAAGGAGCGTGGTGCCAAGGTTGCTCCTGTCGAAGCTGAAGCCGAGCCAAAATCGGAAGCTTCGGTCGATGAAGCCTTTACTTATAAACCACCACGGGAACCACGTTCATACAAATGGCTGGTTTGGTTAGTGGTTGTAGGTTTGCTCGGCGGTGGTGGATTTTTCGCCTGGCAGGGCGGGTATGTCAAACAGGCCGAAGAAATGGCGACGGCGCTAATAGAATCTCAGACCTCCTCAACGCAAGCCGAACCAGTCGTTGAACAAACTCAGGTACAGGCGCCTGAAGAGGAGCCGCAGGTGGTCGAAGTGCAACCGGAGCCAGAACCGGAACCGGAACCAGTGACAGAGTCGGAGCCGGTGGTTGCCAGCAATGCCACTGTTTTCAGGGACAAGTTAAAATCAGGCGGCAGCGGTCCGTTGATGATCCAGGTGCCTGCTGGTGAATTCCTTATGGGTGCGAGATCCGGTGTTGTTGCTGCCGACGAAGTGCCGAGACATAAGGTTAAAATCAAGTCATTTTTGGTATCGGTTTACGAAGTTACCTATGCCGAGTATGACCGCTTTGCGAAGGCCACCAAGCGCAGAAAGCCAGACGATTCCGGCTGGAATCGTAATACCCAACCGGTCAATAATGTCTCCTGGGATGACGCTTATGCTTACAGTCGATGGCTGTCCAGGCAAACAGGTAAAAACTATCGCCTGTTATCTGAAGCCGAGTGGGAGTATGCGGCGAGGGCAGGTACCACATCGTCCTACTGGTGGGGCAGGAAAGCTGGTACCAGTAATGCCCATTGCTTTAACTGTAAGAGCGAATATAACACCAGTAAGCCGGCAAAAATTGGAACTTACAAACCCAATCCCTACGGTATTTTCGACACTGCGGGCAATTTGTATGAATGGGTACACGATTGTTATCACCGCAATTATAAGGAAGCACCAACCGATGGCTCTGTCTGGGAGGGTGGTGATTGTAAGGTTCGCATAGCCCGTGGCGGCGCATACCACAGCCCGGCCAGTTCCATGCGGGTTGAAAATCGGGAGAAGTTTACAAGTACCCGTGGTCAATATAATGTCGGCATTCGTCTGGCGCGTGATTTGTAATCAATCAGCACTGCCGGATTCGGTTCGGCACTGTACTCGGGTTAATCTCGCGAAGATAGCAGGTCAAAGGTCAGGCCGATGATCGACTGGGGTCGAATCGATACCGTTTTACTCGACATGGACGGTACTCTGCTGGACCTACACTTCGACAATTATTTCTGGCAGGAATATTTGCCTCTGCGTTATGCTGAAATTAACCGCCTGGACCCAGAGCAGGCTAAACGCAGCATCAATCATCAGACTCGTTCAATTCAAGGTACCCTGGAGTGGTACTCAACCGATTACTGGAGCGAGGTGCTGAAACTCGACGTGGTTGAATTAAAGCATGAAGTTAGTCACAAGGTTAGCGTCCGGCCCCACTGCGAAGATTTTCTCGATGCCTTGCGCGAGGCCGGTAAGGATGTGGTGATGGTAACCAATGCCCATCACGATAGTCTCAATCTAAAAATGGAAAAAACCGGCATTGCCGACAAGTTTGATCGGCTGATTACCGTCCACGAATTTTCCCTGCCCAAAGAAAACCCCGAGTGCTGGCTCGAAGTCCAGCAGCGACATCCTTTTGACCCATCCAGGACCCTGTTAATCGACGACAATTTAAGGGTGCTACAGTCTGCGCAGGAATATGGAATTGATCAGTTATTAGCCATATTCAAGCCGGACTCGATGGCGCCGGTCGTTGATGTAATGCACTTTCTGGCGATACATTCGTTTCGTGAAATCATGCCGGTTAAGAAATCAGAGTCCAGGGAAGATTACCCATAGCAACGCAGTCGAACAGGTCGAGTAGCATATGAATCGTCAAGCCCAGGCCGATTAGCATGGTTTTTTTATGCAATAGCATTAAACCGTAGACACCGATAGGAATAAAGCCGTGCAGGGGGTGGAATCCTATACTGCATCGGGTGGGGTCATACACTGGTGTCGCCAATAGATGATCGAGGTCGACCAGCATAGTGAGCAACAGTATTGATAATACTGTCCATCGGTTATCCGGGAAAAACCAGACTGCAATTAATATCGGGATGAGCAGGTGTAAGGCTATATGAAGCACAGTTTAATTTTATCTCAATTATCGATTAGGGATTACCGGCCTGATGCCGATACAATACGGGTTAAAACCAGTAATATTTTCCGACATGATTATGCCATCAGTTCAAGATAAAGCTCCAATCCTGTTTGGCGGCTGCCTCTGTGGCCGGATCAGCTATCAAATTACCGGACCCCGGCGCAATATTATTAGCTGTCATTGCCAGAATTGTCGCAAGACCCACGGTCATGTCGCGGCTTATACTGCTATCGATAAACAGGATCTGGTTTTAACCCGGCAGCAAAGCCTGAAATGGTTTCATGACAAGTCACCTAATACCTGGCGTGGATTTTGTAGCGAATGTGGGTCAAGCCTGTTCTGGGACGCTCGCAGCGGCAATAACAGAATCTCGGTAGCGGCAGGCTCGCTCGATGCTAGCCATGGACTCAGGACCATCGGCCATGTTTATATCTCGGAAGCAGGCGACTACTATGAGATTTCCGATGCGTTGCCACGGTTTGAAAAATCCAGTGAGGGTGAACTAGAAGGCATGTAAATTAGCTTGATGCCCGATACCACAAATCTATGTTGAAACCAGAAAATTATGACCCGCTAAACCGATCGATCGGCCACGTGCTGGATATTATCGGCAAAGGCTGGGCAATTTTAATCATTCGCGAGGCCTACTTCGGTACTCGCCGGTTTGAGGATTTCCACCGGCAGTTGGGTATAGCCCGCAATATCCTGACCTCACGCCTGAAGAAGTTGTGTGAGAACGAAATACTCGACCGTGTTCCGATAAAGCAAGGTGCAAAAAGGCATGAGTATGTATTAACCAGCAAGGGCAAGGCGTTGATGCCATTGCTGATAGCGCTCGCACAATGGGGTGATAAGTGGGTGATGGGTGAAAACCAGGAGGCGATTATATATATGGACAGGGAGTTTCGTGAACCTGTCGCGGAAATTAAGGTTTATTCTTCCAGGGGCAAGCCGTTAAGGGCGCGGGATATCGTCGTGGTTGCCGGACCAGGCGCGAGTCCAGAGGCGAAAAGCCGAATCGATGAGTTAAACCTGGTGTTCGAGTCGAGCGACTAGGCTTATGACCTTGTCAGTGTTATTTTACTACAGGCGCGTAAAACTTTTTCTTCCCTGAATCTTAAAAAGTTACTGCTATACTTTGATGATCGGTACCTGAAATCACAATGGTGATTCGCCTCAAGTATGGAAAATTCTGACTCGTCACGACTGCAATGCCCAATTGGTGAAAACGATTGCCGGTGGCTTGATGAGATTGAAAAATTACGCCAACAGGTCCTCGATCTTTCAGATTTGGTATCCACTGATGCATTAACCGGGACCTTCAATTTCCGCTATTTTCGGAATGTGTTACAGGCCGAAATGGACCGATCCAAACGCAGCGGAATACCCACTACCCTGGTAATGGCTGACCTCGATCATTTTAAGAGTATCAACGATAGTCAGGGTCACGAAGCTGGAAACCAGGCGCTCAAACATGTCGCCGCAATTATCCAGCGGGAAATAAGAACAACCGATAGCGTATGTCGTTATGGGGGCGGGGTATTCGCGATAGTATTTCCGGAAACCCATCTTAACCTGGCTGTTAAGGTTGCGGACCGCATCCGCGAGACGATTGCCTTCACTCCGCTTATACATAATCAAAGCGAAATTAATTTAACCGTGAGTATGGGCGCCAGCGTTTATATGAGAACCAGTATTCTCGATATGGAATTGTTTGTCGATTCGGTTGACAAATACATGTATGAGGCCAAGGAGTCCGGCCGTAATTGTATATGCCATATCGACTATGCGGAGCTGCGTAAAGTCACCGAAATTGGTACGCATGAATCTGCCATGCTGTTCGGCAAAGACTAGCCTCCATATTCAGATCGGCGATAAGCCGGTCCCTAAATTTCGAATGCCTCGAGTTTCCTGTCAACCAGTTCGTTTTTCAAAACCACGTATCTAGGCATGCCGCGCTCATCATACTCAGGATAAGCCTCGCCCTGTATTAACGGATATAGATATTCGCGGCAAAGATCAGTGATGCCAAAGCCATCGTCGGATATAAAGTTCAAGGGCATCATTTTCTCTACATTGGCGACCTCGGAAAGGCTGGCGCTACCGATCTCCCAGCGATAGGGCTGGTTCGAGACGCGATCGATGGTTGGCATTATCGAATTTTTCCCGTCGAGCGCCATTTCCACGCCGGCCTTGCCGAGTGCATATGCCTGTTCCAGGTCGGTAGCCGAGGCCAGGTGACGCGCCGCGCGTTGCAGATAGTCAGCAACCGCCCAGTGATACTTATAGCCCAGGGCCTGTTTGATTATATTAGCGACTACCGGTGCTGCGCCGCCGAGTTGAGCATGACCAAACGAATCGCGCGTACCCTGTTCAGCGAGAAATTTGCCATCGGCATATTTTGCTCCTTCGGAAACGACGATCGTGCAGTAACCGTATTCCTCGACTTTGCATTTTACCGCTGCGACAAATTTATCCTGGTCAAAACTAACCTCGGGCAGCAGCAATAGCACGGGAATACCGTAATCCTCAATCAAGCCGCCCGCTGCTGCGATCCAGCCGGCATGTCGACCCATTACCTCGAGTACAAAAACCTTTGTGGATGTTTTCGCCATCGAGCGAACATCGAAGGAAGCCTCGAGAGCGGAAACCGCGATATATTTAGCCACCGAACCAAACCCAGGGCAGTTGTCGGTAATCGGTAAATCGTTGTCTACTGTTTTTGGAATGTGGATTGCCTGAACCGGGTAGCCTAATTTTTCAGACAACTGCGAAACCTTGTAACAGGTATCGGCGGAATCACCGCCGCCATTGTAAAAAAAATAACCAATCTCGTGTGCCTTGAATACTTCGATCAGACGCTCGTACTCACGCCGGTTTTCTTCGAGCCCTTTGAGTTTGAAGCGACAGGAACCAAAAGCGCCGGATGGCGTTTTCTTCAATGCTGCAATATCCGCGTCCGATTCCCTCGAGGTATCGATCAATTCCTCGGTTAAGGCGCCGATAATGCCATTATGTCCGGCGTATACTTTGCCGATGCGGTCACTATGTTGGCGGCAGGTTTCAATCACCCCGCAGGCGGATGCGTTGATGACGGAGGTAACGCCGCCAGATTGGGCGTAAAAAGCATTTTTTGGATTCATACGATATTCTCCATCTATAGATGCCTATTTTCATACAGGGCATAATAGAGTTCAATTACCCAGATGGGATAAAAAAAAGGGTAGAAAAACCTTCTACCCTTTAAAACCTGGAAAACTCAGTTGTTGGTTTATCCCAGCAAAGGCGCAATCACGAGGCTGACGATTGCCATCACATTGATGAGGATATTCATCGATGGGCCGGAGGTGTCTTTGAAAGGATCGCCTACGGTATCGCCGACCACGGTCGCAGTATGCACGTCTGATCCCTTGCCGCCGAGGTTGCCTTTTTCAACATATTTTTTCGCATTGTCCCAGGCGCCGCCGGCATTCGCCATCATCAGCGCCATCAGTACGCAGCTCAGTAATGCACCCGAGAGCATGCCGCCCAGTGCCTGTGCACTGATAAGAAAGCCAACCAACGGAGGTGCACTGACTGCGATCACTCCGGGAAGTATCATTTTCTTCAACGCCGCGGTGGTTGCGATATCGATGCACTGGGCAGTATCGGGTTCCGCCGTGCCTTCCAGCAGGCCGTCAATTTCGCGGAACTGGCGCCGAATTTCCTTGATCATTTCAAATGCGGCATCGCCAACCGCGGTCATCGTAATAGAAGCGATCACAAATGGAATAACGCCGCCGATGAAAAGGCCGATCAGCACTTCCGGATTATTCAGCTCGAGTCTGAAGTCGGGTATGTTGGCCGCAACGGTTTGAATAAAAGCGGTAATAATTGCGAGAGCTGCGAGAGCAGCGGCGCCTATTGCAAAGCCCTTGCCGATCGCTGCTGTAGTATTTCCCAGCTCATCGAGTGAATCGGTGATTTTGCGGGTGTCTTCGCCGAGGCCAGCCATTTCAGCAATGCCGCCAGCATTGTCCGCGACCGGGCCGTAGGCGTCGATCGCCATC
>Ga0164315_10001754_pt1 | contig 16411 bp, 15 predicted proteins | sample GuaBasSedimGuay6_FD_113737 | JGI IMG/M metagenome (GOLD analysis project Ga0164315, IMG submission 113737) | Subseafloor sediment microbial communities from Guaymas Basin, Gulf of California, Mexico - Guay6, Core 4569-2, 0-3 cm | ecosystem: Environmental > Aquatic > Marine > Hydrothermal vents...
AAAGCTTCCAGTTCTTCATTGCCCAGGACACCACAGGTCAGTTCAATACCTTTTATATATTTTTCAATAATAAGGGTATCATCATGCTGAAAGCCTAGTTTTATGGCATCCTGAAAATCTTCTTCTGCTTTGACTATGGTCATGCCCACACTTGATCCGGCACAGGCAGGTTTTATCACCAGGGGAAGATTCAAGGTATTGATAACCTTCACAGGGTCAATTGTGTCGGTCATGGAAAATGAAAGATAGTCAGGTGTGGGAATCCCGGCCCCTTTATAAAGCCTTTTGCTAACAAGCTTGTGCATGGCAATGGCACTTCCCAGAACCCCTGCTCCCTGGTAGGGGATACCCAGCAGATCCAAAAGTCCCTGAACCGTTCCATCCTCTCCAAAAGGGCCGTGTAAAATGATCAGTGCAGCATCAATTTTGTCTGCATCAATGACTATCTGTTTCAGGTCTGTTCTGGGATCATACAGAATGATATCATATTTGTCCTTATCAAGGGCATCAAACACCTGTTTGCCGCTGTTAAGGGAAACCTGTCTTTCCGAAGATATCCCTCCGGATAAAAGGGCCAGTCGTATTTTTTCCATGGTGAATTCCTGCCTATTCCTTATTGTTAAAAATCAGGACATTTTTTTTATAATAGTGTCGTGGTATTTTTCTGACACAATTGACGAACAGGGTTCTTTTCCGGTTATATTTAATTTTGTTAAAAGCCAGTTCAATTTTTTTTTAATTTTAAGTTTTTCAGGAGAATCAATCTGTGCGGTTTCAAGTAATTGTTCAGTTTGACTAATTTTTTTTTTAAGCTCAACTTCAGGAGGAAGGAATCCGGCATTTTTTAATATCTTGTATGCCAGCCGCAAATCCTCCGGAACGTTCAGGTCTTCAAATTTTAGTGGTTTATGGCAGCCTTTCAGGTTATTAAACTCCCCCTTTTCCTGGGCTTTTTTGATCCTTTCTTCAACAATGCTTTCAAATCCAGGGATCATAATTTTACTTATTCCTGATAAAAAATTTTAATTAAATAATGGATATATCAGCTATTTAAAATTTAAAATTAATTTTATTAAACCCCTGTCAGATTTGCAAGGCTTATTTTCTTGACACATATCAGGCAATGCTGTATCAAATACCATTTGATTTAGAGGACTCAACTTTAGGAGTTGCCGGATTTGAGTGGGCTCACATGAAATCCAGATATAAAAAATTAATTTTATTTATTTTTTTGGTTTTTTTTACATTATCAGGTATCTGTGTGGCAGAAAATAATGGAAAAGAGGATCGGATTTCATCTTATGAAAATCTTTTTGAGGGCTTTGTCTATTTTGCGGATAAACAGAAAATTTTTTTAAAGTCAGTAAAAAAAAAATTTGCATTAAATCTGGATTCGCATTATCTGGGGCTTGCAATTCTCAAGAACCTTATTAAAGGCCCGCAACTTGTCAATCTTGAGGCAACATGGCCAAAAGAGACAAAAATCAATTCTTTTTTCATTACAGATGATGGGAAGGCATATATTGATTTGAGTCTGGAACCAGGAATGATGGAACTTATGGATACCCAGAGTGAACTTTTGGCAATATATTCAATGGTGAATTCTTTAACATTGAATATATCAAAAATAAAAATGGTTAAAATACTGATCCAGGGACAAGATGCGTTGACCCTGGCCGGACACATAGACCTTGAATATTTTTATAAAACAAATCTGTTGATGGTGAAATGAGTAAAAATATAAGTCGGTTCAGAAATATCGGAATCATGGCCCACATTGATGCTGGGAAAACCACGGTTACTGAAAGAATTCTCTTTTACACGGGAAAGTCCTATAAAATCGGAGAAGTCCATGATGGAGAAGCTGTCATGGACTGGATGCAGGATGAACAGGACAGGGGTATAACCATCACCTCTGCTGTTACCACCTGTGAATGGAAAAATTTTCTTATTCAAATTATAGATACGCCGGGCCATGTTGATTTTACAGTTGAGGTAGAACGAGCATTAAGGGTTCTGGACGGGGCCATTGGTGTTTTCTGTGCCGTGGGAGGAGTTGAGCCTCAATCCGAGAAGGTCTGGAGACAGGCAGATCGATATTTAGTTCCCAGGTTGGCCTTTATCAATAAAATGGACAGAATTGGAGCGGATTTTCTGGGCGCTGTCAATTCCATAAAAAAGAAGTTGATGGCAAATCCTGTGATACTGCAATTGCCCATGGGTTCCGAAGACAGGTTTGCCGGGGTCATAGATTTAATCAACATGAAACAGATCACCTGGGATGATGAAACAAAGGGTGCCCAGTATTCAATAGATGACATTGCCCCGAAATTTGTTGACAAGGCGTTGGAATATCGGGAAAAACTTCTTGAAGAAATATCAGAAGTCAATGATGAGATCATGGAAAAATATCTTTCAGAAGAGGATATTTCCATAGACCAGCTCAATAAAGCCATTCGCACGGCAACTATTTCAAGGCAGATTGTTCCTGTTTTTTGTGGCAGTGCCCTTAAAAATAAGGGGATTCAACCATTGTTAGATGGCATATCCCTATATCTGCCAAGTCCTCAGGATGTTCCACCCATTAAAGGTGTACACCCGGAAACCGATGAAGAATTGGAATGTTTACCCCAAAAAAATGCCCCGCTGGCAGCCTTGATTTTTAAAGTTTCCATGATCGAAGGAAGAAAGCTTTCTTTTGCCAGGATTTATTCAGGTAAAATCGAATCAGGCTCTGAAGTGTTTAATCCGCTTTTAAATAAAAAAGAAAAATTATCCAGAATTCTGCAAATGCATGCCAATAAAAGGGAACGCTTAAAGCAGGCATCTGCAGGAGATATTATCGGTATTGTCGGTCTTAAGGATTCTGGAACCGGCGACACCCTCTGTTCACAGGAGTATCCGGTTTGTCTTGAAAAAATGGAATATGAAGATCCTGTCATTTCCATTGCCATAGAGCCGAAAACCCACGCAGACCAGGAAAAATTAGATGAAGTGATTGAAAAGTTCACAATGGAAGATCCGACCTTAACTGTGAGAAAGGATGAAGAGACGGGCCAGACAATTTTATCCGGCATGGGTGAGCTTCATCTCGAGATTATTATTTCACGGATGCTCAAAGAATTTAAAACCAATGTAAATGTGGGTAAACCCCAGGTCGTATATCGGGAAATCCTTACTGCCAGGACAAAAGGCCATGCTGTTTTTGAAAGAGAGATTTCCGGGAAAGGCCATTTTGCAGATATCAGTATCTGTCTTGAACCCTTAAACCGGGGGGAAGGTATTACATTTGAGTGTAAACCTGGAAATGATAAGATTCCTGAGCAATATATTCCGGCTATTGAAAAGACAATCAGGGAGAGCCTTGAAGGAGGATATCTTAAGGGATATCCCCTTGTGGATCTTGCCATAATTATTGAAAATGGCAGTTTTGATGAACGAAGTTCTGAGCTTGCCTTTTCTGTAGGGGCATCCATGGCATGTAAGAATGCTTTGGAAAATGGTGCGTTGGCGCTTCTAGAACCGATTATGGAAGTCGATATTTTTGTTCCGGATAATTACATGGGCGATGCCATAGCTGATTTAAATTCAAGGGGCGGAAAGGTTGAATCCATCACACCAAAAATGGGCATCCAGGAGATAAAGGCCGTGTGCCCGCTGGCCAGAATGTTCGGATATTCCACAGCACTTCGATCTGTCAGCCAGGGCAGGGGAACCTTTTCCATGCGTTTCTCCCGTTTTGATAAGGCTTAGGTAAAGATTGTTATCTTTTTTTCAATTGATCTGAGAGTTCTTTTTTTAAATTTTTTGTTTTTTCGATTCTGGTTTTATCCTTTAAAATATCCAATGCCTTGTTTAAATGGACAAGGGCTTTTTTTTTATTATTGATTTTTGAATAATAGACACCGAGATAATAATGGGAATCCCCGGGATTTTTTTCAAGGGACATAATATTTGCCAGGCGATAATATGCTTCCGGATATAAAGAGGGTTCCTTATCGATTATGGCATTAAATAGATTTTTTGACTCTGGAAGATTTCCTAATTCAAGGTGTGCATTTGCCTGATAAAGTTTTGCCATAAGACCAATGACCGGTTCTAACTCGATTCCTTTAAGGACATTGAGTGCTTTTTGGGGCTCACCTTTCAGCAGATATATTCTACCCATTTCAAGAAGCACCATTGGATCAAAGATGTTAATAGCAAGTGCTTCTTTCATATGATACAGGGCTTTTTCAGGCATTAGTTTTCTGGCATAAATAAGTCCCATTCCATAATGTATGGCTGCAGCGGCATTGTTTGAAGGATTGCTGGAAAGTTGAGTCGTCAACAGGTTAAATGTGGGTTCAATTTTTGCGTAAAGCCCTAAAAGTCGGTATTTTACCATAAGAAACCGGAAGTCTTCAGGACATTTCGCCTTATTTTCAATTGGGACATAGCCTGAAAGAATGGTTTCAACATGGCCAATTCGTTCCCCTGTTCCAGGATGGGTCTTAACATAATCCGGAATATTTTCTACGCCCTGATAGTCTGAGGCCCTTATTTTTATTAATCCTGACAAAAGTCCTTTTGGGTCAAAACAGCTATTTTTTAAAAACATCATGCCTTTTTCATCGGCTTCAGTTTCATTTTCTCTTGTAAAGGAAAGCATGGCTGTCCGGCCAATGGCCATTGTACCCTGCATCATTGCAGCTCCGGCATCCCCACTTGATTTGCCGGCAATGAGTATGCCTGCCAGCATGCCTGCAAGGCTGCCCAGGGTGATATATTTTGAACGGTCAATGGATTCAGATACATGACGGCTTACTGCATGGGCAATTTCGTGTGCGATGACCCCTGCCAGCTCGTCTATGGAATCAAGGTCGGTAATCAATCCCCTATAGGCAAAAATATTGGCACCAGGACTTGCAAATGCATTAAAAATATCGTCATCCACAATGTAAAATGAAAAGTCAAAGGGCTGGGGCGGCAGAAAAGAGAGGATATGATTGCCGACCCGGGTAAGCATGTGGTTGGCAATTGGGTCATTTAATATCATTTTGCGTTCCTGTACCATTTCCATGAATTTTTTAGCGACCTGTTTTTCTTCAGGAATGGATATGGCAAAGCTATTATTCAAGGAAAATGACAGGAAAAAAAACAGGATAAGACAGGTATAAAAATATTTAAATGGTTTCATGACAATAAATTGAGTTTTGTTTTAAAATTGTATAATTGATCAATTATTGATAAAATTCATTAAAAAATCAATGGTTTTTATCTTTCGCCCCTTTTATAGGGTTCTCCCAGCATAGCAGGTGCATTTAACTTTTTTGGGTCTTTTAAACTGATCAGCAATAGAATTAAAAGTGTTGCAAGATAAGGAAGCATGGCCAGAAAATTGGGTGAGATTCCCAGAGGCTGCAGCAAATATTGTACAACAAAAATACCGCCGAACAAAAATGCCGCCCATATTGCACGGGCAGGGTTCCACAGGGCAAATATGGTCAGGGCTATGGCGATCCAGCCTCTTCCTGCGGTCATTCCCTCTATCCATGATTTTGAATAGGAGATGGAAAGGTGGGCTCCTGCAAGAGCTGAAAAACCGCCTCCGGTGATAACACTTAAATATTTTAGTTTGAATACATTAACCCCCTGGGTTTCAGTGGCTTTCGGGTTTTCTCCCGTTGACCTGATCCGTATTCCAAGACGGGTTTTCTCAAGGAAGAACCAGGCGGCTAAGGCAAGAAATATGGCAATATAGAAAAAAGGTCCCTGGGAGAACAGAATTTTTCCAAGCCAGGGAATATCTGATAAATAGGGAATGACCCAATCTTCCATTTTGATGGAAAGGGGTTTGCCGACATAGGATTTGCCAAGCATACCGGAAAAACCAAGACCCAGCATGGTCATTGCAAGTCCTGACACAACCTGGTTGGCCTGCAGGGTGACAGATGCAAAGGCATGGATGATGGAAAACATCATTCCGGCAGCCAGGGCTGCAAGAACGCCAAGCCATGGGTTGCCCGTTGTCATGGTGACCATAAAAGCGACCACTGCTCCCATTGCCATTACACCTTCAACCCCCAGGTTAAGGATGCCGGATCTTTCACAAATCACTTCACCTGTTGTGGCAAGGAGTAAAGGGGTTCCTGCAACCATAGCTCTTTGAAGTGTTGAAATGATTATATCTTCCATCTATTATATCCTTGATTTAGTGTTTGAACGAAAACTGAAGGGTAATTTTATGGTTTAAAAAATAATCACCCATAATTAAAAATATTAACAAAGTGCCGTTGACTATTTCAACCGTGGCAGCAGGCAGTCCCAGCGAAATTTGTATGGCATCGCCGCCCACCAGTATTCCTGCAAAAAAGATTCCTGAAATAATTGTATAGAGCGGATTTAATTTGGCAAGCCATGCCACAATGATGGCTGTAAATCCATAACCCGAGGAAATTGAAGCAGGATATCCAAGATGGTGATGAATACCTGCCACCTCACCAACTCCGGCAACCCCGGCAAGTCCACCGCTGATGGCCATGAGTATCAGGCTTGTCTTTAGAAAATTGATTCCGGCATATCTGCCGGCATCCGGGTTCTCACCCACCACCCTTGCTTCATATCCAAATCTTGTTTTATAGATGATCACACCCAGCACAATGGCACAGATAACGGCTAAAATTAATGTGGCATAATGAATCCTTGACCCGGGGATCAGGCCTAAAATAGCAGAATCAGGAAGATTATCCGTTCCGGGAAATCCAAATCGTGTTTTCCCTTTCCAGGGCCCTACAATGAGCAGGGTTAAAATTTCAGCACAGATATAGTTGAGCATCAGCGTGGAGATCACTTCATTAATGGCATATTTGATTTTAAGGATGGCGGGAATGATTCCCCAAAGCCCGCCGCCGATGAAACCGGCCAGAAAAATCAAGGGAACAATGATATAGGATGGCAAAGCCTCTCCAAAAGTAAGTCCCGTCCATGTCGCAAAAATCGCTCCCATCAGCATTTGTCCTTCTGCACCGATGTTCCAGAATTTTGCCCTGAAGGCAAGGGTCAGTCCGGCTCCGATAAGGATCAGTGGAATTGCTTTGGTAATGGTTTCCTTAATTCCATAAAAGGAACCAAATGAGCCTGAAAAGATTTCAGAAATTGCATAGAAGGGGTTCACACCTGCAATGAGAAAAATGATACCGATAACCACAAGCGCAGCGAAAAGACTTAAAATGTTGGTCATAAATGATCTTAGCGTTGTTATATTATATCGGTCTGTTGTCTTGATTTTTATCATTTTTGTTTTTCCATTGGATCAATCCTTTTTGAGCCTGCCATCATAAGGCCGATATCTGAAAATTGTTTATCATCGGAATCTAGAACGGCCATGAATTCACCATCAAAAATAACGGCAATCCGGTCACAAAGTTCAAATATTTCTTCCAGGTCTTCAGAAAATAAAAGAATGGCACTTCCTTGTTTTCTGAGTTCCAAAAGATGTTCTCTTAAGAATTCCGTTGCCCCGACATCCAGACCGTATGTGGGGTGGGAGGCCACCAGAAGCTGTGGCTGTTCACTGATTTCTCTTCCCAGGATGAGTTTTTGAATGTTCCCGCCGGAAAGATTTCTGATCTGGTTATTAATGGAATGGGTGGAAACTTTGAATTTTTTAACAATAGTTCTGGTATGATTTTTAATCTGACTATAATTCAGAAAATACCAATTGGAAAATTTTTTTAAGTGATGCTGTTTTAAGATTGCATTATCAAATAAGTAAAGGCCTGGAGCGATTCCAAACCGGATTCTTTCTTCCGGCACATGGGAAACACCGCTGTCATAAATGTGCCTGGGACTTTTATTGGTGATATCCTTGCCGTTCATTTTGACCTTGCCCGAAAAAATGGGCCTGATACCGGTTATGGCTTCTGCAAGCTCGCGCTGTCCATTGCCGGAAACCCCTGCAATACCGAAGATTTCATTCTCAAAAAGTTCAAAAGAAATATTTTTTACAACCCGGCGACCCTTGTCTCCAATGACCTTGATATTTTCAACAGCCAGGGTTTTTTTGCCTTTTGTCAGTTTTTCCCGGGTTGTATTAAAGACAACATCCCTGCCTACCATCATCCTGGCAAGGGAATTTTTATCGGTATTTTTTGTGTCGGCACTTCCCACAATTTTTCCCTTTTGGAGTACCATGACCCGATCACAGATGTCCATGATTTCATCCAGTTTGTGGGAAATGAAAATGATCATGTGGCCTTTGGCCTTCATCTCTCTTAATATGAAAATCAGTTCTTTGATTTCCCGGGGTGTCAGAACAGACGTGGGTTCATCAAGGATAAGAAGATCAGCACCGTTTAAAAGCGCTTTTATGATTTCCACTCGCTGCTGTTCCCCGGCTGAGAGCTGCCAGACCTTTTTTGTAAGATCAATATGAAAATCAAAATTTTTGGAAAATTGTTCAACCTTATTCTTGATTTTGGCGTTAGGAAAGAAAAAGGGCGTATCTTTATAGGCCAGTGCAATATTTTCAATCACAGAATGATTCTGCACGAGCATAAAGTGCTGATGAACCATTCCAATGCCATGGGTGATGGATTCAACAGGATTGTTGATCCGGATGGTTTTATCATTAATTTTAATTTGCCCTGAATCGGGCTGGTACAGGCCATACAGGATATTCATCAGGGTTGTTTTCCCGGCCCCGTTTTCACCTAAAAGTCCCAGGATTTCACCGGATTCAATAAAGAGATTTATATCCTGGTTGGCAGGGATACCATGAAATGATTTTGAGATGGATCTCATTTCAAGGCGTTGTATTTTTTTCATAATGCCCTTTGGAAAAAACCGGCTGATAAAAAAGCCGGGAAAGCGTATCCCGGCTTTTTTTATTGAATTGTAATTTGGTTAATTAGGGATGGCGCCTTCAACATTATCCACATAATACATGATGCCAAGAAGATCGCCTTTTGATGCTTTTTCTCCAGCCTTAATTTTCAGGGTTCCTTTATTATCGCTGATAGGCCCTGTAAAGGGATCAAATATATCCACGCCCTGTTTCATCTGTTCGTATCGTTTTACAACAAGGTCATAAGCAGAGATTTTACCGGAGTCCTTTGTATCAAGCATGGCTTCTTTTAAAGCCTTTACAAACTTGGGATTGATCATGTCGGTTTCACTACCGCCAAGGATGGCTGCTTTTTCTCTGGCAAGCCACCAGAGATCTTTATTGTTCCAGGTTTTATTATGAATGCTTTCAAGGATCTCGGCATACATGCCGCCCCAGTTCATGAGCTGTCCTGAAACAACAGAATCAACCCCATAGGGCTGCATGGGAGAATAATGACTGAAGGTATAAATCTGTTTGCCTTTTTCCGAATGGCTCTGGCCGACTTCAACGACGGCAGGAGTATCTTCGGTAAAAGCAAGGGCATCACACCCTTCTGCAATCAAAGCTTCAGCAGCTTCTTTTGCTTTATCCGGTCCATACCAGGCATAAATCCATTTTACATTGAGTTTGGCCGCAGGATTTGCAGCTTTGATACCCAGGGCAAAGGCATCAATATGGCGAACCAGTTCTGGAATCGGGAAAGCTGCCACATAACCGATTTTATTGGTCTTGGTCAATGCCCCTGCCATAATTCCGTTCAGGTAATACATCTGGTAAAGATCACCAAAATAAGTTCCCACGTTAGCAGATCGCTTGAATCCTGAACAATGCATGAAAAGCTTATCAGGATATCGGGTGCCGGCTGCAATGGTCTCTTCCATATACCCAAAACTTGTGGTAAAAACCACATCGCATTTTTGCTGTTGAATCAGTCGATCAATTATTCTTGCACTGTCTGATTCTCCAACAGATTCTACAAAAATTGTTTCAAGCCAGGGAAATTTTTTTTCTGCATATTGTCGCCCCAGATCATGGGCATGGGACCATCCATAATCACCAACAGGTCCGACATAGATAAAGCCGGCCTTGAGTTTTTTGTCGCCGGCAAATGCATCGGCGGAAAATCCGAGACAAAATATAGAACATAATAATACCAATACCATCCATTTTTTCATTCCTGTTTACTCCTTTGTTAAGGTAATTAAAATTTTAAGGATAATACGATATTTAAATGTTTACAGTCAACAATTAGATTCTATAAAAATAATAACAAGGGGGCGGATTTTAAATCTGACCCCCAATCCTAATAAAACCAAATCCAAGCTGTAAAGCAGCAGTTTTTTATCGACACAGCTTTTAAAATATGCTTGAATGAATTTATTTTTTAAATATATGGCTAATATTACGGGGTAATAATGAGCAATATCAAAGAAATTTTAAAGGAATCATCTGTCTTCATCTGTCTTGGAGAAGATGAAAGGGTGAGTCTTGCACAGCTTTTTGAGAAAAGGGAAATACAGGCTGGAGACATCCTTGCAACGGCTGAAGATGCTGCGCAATATTTTTTTTTATTAAACAATGGTACTGTTTTACTTGCCATGGATGAAGGCAAATCCGTTGTTCTAAACAAGGCCGGAGATTTTATCGGGTTTGAGCTTTTATCTGCCAAAGGGATATATAGAACAACATTAACCGTCCTGGAATCAGGAAGTGTGTTTGCCGTACCAACCCAGGATTTTTTAGCTTTTATCCAGAAAGAATCTGTTGCTGCTACTGCTATTATGACAGCCTGGCAGGGATATCTTGATAAAACAGCATCATTTGCAAAAAACATAGAAGACATCAGTCTTCCTTACAATTTTTAAGGGAGGTAGGACACGTGTATGGATTAGAAGCAATTAATGCCAGTAATGGGTGGGCGATTTCCGTTGTCGGTGTAACCATCGTATTTACAGGCCTTGTCATGCTTTCCATAGTGATCGCGCAACTTTATAAAGTATTGGCTTTGTGGGAAAATCCTTCAAAAATTAAAGCACTTTTTAAAAAAAAACAGCCTGAAAAACCCCGGGAAGAACAAATCTCCAACCGGGTTGTTTTCGCTGAAAGCCAAAAAGAAGTTGTAAAACAATTTGCTCTTCTTGTGAGGACCATGACAGATCATTTTTCATTGCCACGGCTTCTTCAGCTTGCCCTGATCAGTGATTTAAAAGACCCTTATTTGAATTTGAATAATCTTTTCAAAACAAAGATAATCGTCCCGGATGGCTCAGGATTTTTTACATGGGACAAAGATATGTTTGATAAACTCATCTCTTAATGGACCAGGATCTAAAAAATGACAAACAAGAGGAAATAAAATGGATTCGTTATTTATAGAATTTTTTCACAACACAGGGTTTTATCTGTGGGATTATCGTTATCTTCTTATGATCTGTGTCGGGTTGGGGTTTATTTATCTTGGAATAGCAAAAGATTATGAACCTCTGCTTCTGGTGCCCATTGGTTTTGGTATGCTCGTTGGAAATATTCCCATATTTAAGGGACTGGGCCTGGGAATTTATGAAACCAATTCAGTTCTTCATTATTTATATTTTGGTGTTACCCAGGGTATTTATCCGCCCCTTATTTTTTTGGGAATCGGGGCCATGACAGATTTTTCAACCCTTTTGGCAAGGCCGGTGCTAATGCTTTTAGGAGCTGCCGCCCAGACCGGTATTTTTATAACATTCCTTGGAGCATTGGCCCTGGGATTTGCCCCCAACGAAGCTGCTTCCATTGGAATTATCGGTGGGGCTGATGGTCCGACGGCTATTTTCCTTACGGCAAAATTAGCACCAGATTTGATCGGTCCCATTGCCGTGGCAGCCTATTCCTACATGGCTTTGGTCCCTGTTATTCAGCCGCCGATCATGAGGCTTTTAACAACCCGAAAAGAACGTCTGATTAGAATGGAAGAACCCAGAGAGATCACAAAAAGAGAAAAAATAATTTTTCCGATTGTTGCTTTTCTTCTCTGCTGCTTTCTGGCCCCCGCTGCCTTGCCCCTGCTTGGAATGCTCTGCTTTGGAAATCTTTTAAAAGAGGCTGTCGTTACTGAAAGACTTGCCCAGACAGCCAGAAATTCAGTCATTGATACAGCCACCATACTATTGGGTCTTACTGTTGGTGCAAGTACCCAGGGAGATGTCTTCCTTACCCCAAGTTCTGTTGGTATTTTTGCTCTTGGAGCAGTCTCTTTTGGTATTGCTACAGCATCAGGTGTTATTTTTGCTAAAATCATGAATCTGTTTTTAAAATCAAAAATCAATCCCTTGTTAGGTGCTGCCGGTGTGTCTGCTGTGCCGGATTCAGCCCGGGTTGTCCAGGTTGTCGGCCAGAAGGAAGACCCTACTAATTTTTTACTCATGCATGCCATGGCACCCAATGTATCCGGTGTTATCGGATCAGCCATTGCTGCTGGTGTATTATGGAGTTTGATGGCTAAAATTTAATTATCGTTCTAATGGGTGGATAGTGTGCCGCAAAAGCAAAGAGAAATTATTATATCAAAAGAAAATGCTGTTTTCTGGATGGATAAAAATGGTACCTGGAATAATGAACACGGGAAATTTGAACACCCCAGAATCATAAAATATTTTAATGCTTCCATCAAAAAAGATGCAAAAGGGTATTATGTACATCAGGAAACAGCTGAATGCAAAGAAAAAGTATATTTTCGCTATGAAGACACAGCACTTTTTGTTTTTGATATACACGTGAATGAAGATATCGTCCTCATATTAAATACCAGTGACACCATCCCTTGTGACCCAACACAACTATTTTCCAGGGATGACAACCTTTACATTCAAACTGCTGAACACCGGATTAAATTTAATGACAGGGCTCTTTTAAAAATTTCAAAATTTATGGAAGAAAAAGATGGGCAATTGGTTTTTACATTAAATGGCAAGACTTATCCTGTTTAATGATTTATTCAACTTTCGATCTTAAGTTCTTGCAGAAAAAGTCTTTATTTTTTATATGAAAGTGTTTTTAATTTGACCAGGTTATATTCTCTTGTTCCAAGGCCTATTTTCCGGGCATAGTCAAGCTGATGTTCCCAGTCAACAGAAGGGTAAAGCCCTCTGAATTTGTCTTGGCCGGCAGCCAGATTTGTTTGAAGAACCGTGCCGGGCAACCCTTTCTGTTGATTGACAAGATCCGCACTGGCCTGGTCAATGGCAACGGGATCTGTGGCGGCAAGAATGCCGACATTGTTGACAATGGGGGATTCACTATAAGACAGACAATCGCATTTAGGTGAAATGTCTGTAATAAAGTTGATAAAAAAAGCTTTTTTTTCTTTATTTTTCAAAACCCCAAGATTGTATTCCATCATTTTTTCTAGGAAAACAGGAATTGTCTGGTTCCAGTTGATATTTACAGACTGGGTGGGACACCTGATAATGCATTCACCACAACCAATGCATTTATTTTTATCAATATAGGCTTTTTTCTCTTCAAGAGAAATGGCTCCGGCAGGACAGTGTTTTTCACATTCAGCGCATCCGATACAGGTTTTTCGTTTTATTTTGGGGCTGACATTGGAATGCATGTCAAGTTTTCCCCTTCTGGAGGCACATCCCATGCCTATGTTTTTCAGTGTTCCACCAAACCCTGTAAGCTCATGGCCCTTAAAATGAGCCACGGAAATCAGTGTATCGGCATTGATAATTTCAGAACCAATATAGACATGTTGGCAGTTTTTCTGGTCAATGCTTATTTTTGTTTCACTCTTTCCCATAAGCCCATCAGCAATAATAATGGGTGTGCTATCCATTGAGGAATAAGAGAATCCGTTTTCAATGGCCGTGTGAATATGCGCGACGGAATTTGATCTTGTGCCCACATAGAGGGTATTGGCATCGGTGAGAAATGGGCGGGCTTTATATTCTTTTATGGTCTGGATGATTTTTCTTATAAATACCGGGCGGATATAGGCGGTATTGCCCCGTTCGCCAAAATGGATCTTTACTGCGGTCAGATCGTTTTTTGTTAAGACGTTTTCAATCCCTGCTGTTTTAACAAGTCTTGAAAGTTTTTGGGGAAGGTTTTCTCTTGAGTTAACCTCTAAATCCATGAAAAATACATCAGCGATCATTTTTTTCTCCTTACCTGTCAATATTGTTTTCAATATATAAAATATTAAAATACGTTAAACTGTGGAGAATTACAATATCCAATAAAAGATAAGCTTTCCACTCAAATCCGGCAACTCCGAAAGTTGAGTTATTTATTCTTTATTCTTTATTGTTCTTGTTATTCCATAATAAATTAATACAAATCCTACAATACAGTTTAAAATTTGCACTATTAAATTCGGTATGTTTGATTTTAATAAAGACAATATCATCATGCTAAATGATAAAAAAAGAAATGTAGATAAGCCCGTACCTATCCCAAATATAACCAACTGTTTTTTTTTATAATTTTTTTCAATTGCTTTTGCAGAAAATACGCTAGTCCAAAAGACTATGGTCAACGGGCTTGAACCAGTTAATACAAAACAGCTTGTAAAACTATTAATGGGTGTCCATGCGATCGCTCTGACTTGTTCTGGGTTATTGATAAATACCAGCCCTTTATATAAAATCATCAATCCAAATAGAATTAATATTATCGAACTTGCGATTCCAAATATTTTTTTTATTCTGTTTTTTTGAAGTAATTTACCAATCCCGATTAATGATAAGACAATATAAATATAATCGACCATTGTTACGGCCAGAATGCCGGACAAACTGTTGATATAATTGCTGTCCACGGTAATTCCAAAAATATAAAAAAACACGGGACCTAAGGCTAATTGAAGAAATAAACCGGTTAACATTCCATTGAGCAGTGTGGTCATTTAATACCTCATAAGAATTATATTTGTATACCCTGACATTGCAATGTTAGGGTATAGTTAAGTGTCCTCTCCATGCTATAATTATGACTCAACTTTCGGAGTTGGCAAATTTGAGTGGGGTCAGGCTTGCATTATTGCATTTTTGATGTAGATTTATTGATAAAAACACAATAAAACAAGCCTGACCCCGCGTCTGCAAAAACTTAAGACCGAAAGGTGAGTTATGATATATGATATTGGCAAATGAGTGAATGATCTTTTTAAGTTTGAGAATGGAATTTAATTAATAATTTAAGGAATGATGGTTAATGAACATTAAATTTAAAAGTTCAGTTGATAAAACAGGCATTAACATTCTTCGGGAACTTCAGATGAATGCACGATCCACTTTCAGCGAAATCGGCAGAAGAGTGGGGTTGTCATCACCTGCTGTTGCAGAGCGGGTTTATAAAATGGAGGAAACAGGAATCATAAATGGTTATCACGCTGATATAAACCCAAGTACCTTTGGACAAAATATTATGGCGTTTATTACGTTAACAACGCAACCAGACCAATATCAAAAAATTTATTCTTTTGCTGAAAAACAAAAGGAGATAGTTGAATGTCACCATATCAGCGGCAATGAATCTTTAATACTGAAAATTGTTTCAGGTTCCATATCCCAATTGAACGGCATGGTTGAGAAGTTAAGTAAATTTGGAGAGACTAAGACCTCGATTGTGTTATCTTCCCCTGTAAAGAAAAGAATAATGGAATCCATTTAATCATCACCCATGAAAGCCAAAAAAACCTTATAAAAACGATAAGGCAGAAAGAATTCTCTTTAAACATCTTTTAATTTATTATAATTAAAGGGAAAAGGATCAGTCCGACAATTGGATAAATTTATAAGAAAATATAAGTTCAACAATGCAAAGCAACTAATCCGGGAGATCATGGTAAAATAAAAAATTATTGGGGGTATAAATGACCAGGACTGGAAAATCAATTATTTTGATTGTGGACGATAATGAAATCTTTATAGACCTATTGGTCAATACGCTTGAGGATGATTATGAAATCATTACGGCCATGAATGGCCATGATGCCCTTGGTGCTGTTGATTATATCACAAAACCGTTTAACCCGGCCATTGTTATGGCAAGGGTGAGGGTTCATCTGGAATTGCACGATCAAAACCAGGTACTGGAGGACAGGGTTAATCTCAGGACTGCAGAACTTGAGGCCGGCAAAAAAGCACTCCAAAAAGCCATGAACAATCTACAGACCATACAGGTGACTAATGGGGTCTACTGGATACAGATACCGGAAGCAGGACTTTATATTTTGTGCGGATGCCCCGAGGAAATCGTAAAGCATTTAATGATTAAAGGATATATAGCAATCGTATGCCAGGGGGGGGCATATTTTGAAACCGGCCCTAATGCAATCCTTTTATCTGATGTATTGATTCAGAATGGCGGGTTTTCAAATCTTTCTGAATTCCCAGTGTTACAAATGCTTTACAGGCAGGGGCTCATCATCCCCAACCATCCCAATAACAAAGGGGAAAAACCCATTTTGATCGGCTCCCGGGAACAGGTGGAATCCCAGAAGCAATATATCTTTCGTGGTAATTTTGGCCTGACAACAAAACAGGAAATTCT
>Ga0164315_10001755_pt1 | contig 16407 bp, 27 predicted proteins | sample GuaBasSedimGuay6_FD_113737 | JGI IMG/M metagenome (GOLD analysis project Ga0164315, IMG submission 113737) | Subseafloor sediment microbial communities from Guaymas Basin, Gulf of California, Mexico - Guay6, Core 4569-2, 0-3 cm | ecosystem: Environmental > Aquatic > Marine > Hydrothermal vents...
CCATTCCATATTATACAATATTTAAAAGGAAGAGCATCGAGTATATATTTATATTCATCACCAATTGGAGTTTCAATGTTTTCACATTCCATATAATACTGCTTTGTTTCTTCATCAAAATCAATACATTTTGATACAAGTATAACATTTTCATAATTGGTATATGATTCTACATCATGTCTTTTGAATTGTATGAAAATTCGACTATTTTCTTTATTAAACTTTTCAACAGCAGATTTCAATAAATCATTAGATATAAAAACACCATTAATATTTCTATGATTTGGGTATGTGTATAACTTCATTTATTTAACCATATCATAAATTTACTATTCAACTCCTGATATATGAATGTTGCAGATAGACAATTTCCAATAATTGAAAATATTATGACAATCATAGATAATACTTGTATACCATTTGGTCTTGCGCCACTATTATATAATATGATTGAGCATATCAATGTAATCATCATTGTGAAAGCAAACATCACTGTATATTTAATCAAATCAATCCATTTTAATAAAAACTTTTTCATTTATTTAACCTCTTCAAACACATTAATGGTTTCATCACTCCAATCGGTAGGGTCACTCATATTGATATATGGTAATAAAGCATTTACTAATTCAGCATCATCCAGTCCTTTCATTCTGTCAAACTGCTCTTGGGTTATGTCTATAGTTCCACCCCAGTTTAAGTTAACATTAAAATCAAATTTAACTTCTATCTTTTTCATTTATCCAACTTCCTTTTTAAAAACTTTTCTAATTTCAATAAATCATCGGCTATCCAATGTGAACAACCAATTGATATAATATGATTACCTGTCTCTTTATCATCTTTTAAGCTACATACAGAACAATGAATACATGTTACACATACTTTTCTTTCATAAACACTATTCCACAGTTCTAACAGCTTTCTATTCTGTTTAATTTTATGAAATACTCGTTTATTATTTGTTAGTTTTTGGTTAATCATTTATCAAATAAATCCATTGAATTTTCTAGTATCTTTACCAATTGTGGACTAAGATTAAATCTATTTGCATTTATTTCAATAGATTTTCTCAAATTTCCATCATTATGACGCTCGGTTGCGGCTTTCCAATCACAAAGCATTTCAATTAAATCAACAATATTCATATCATCAACACCATTTTTAAAGTGTTCTGGATGGTGTCTATTTCTAGCATAATGATGGTCTAATGCTGGTTTCATATCTTTTAGAAACTGTTTATATTCATCAGAATCATAAGTTGAATTAGCAAGTTTTGGTGTAAATTCGGTAAATAGTTCAACTTCTGGTGTATCTAATTTACTCTGGTCATGTTCCTCACCACGTTTCAACAGGTTTATTGTTATAGAATTAATATGGTGTCTAACCCTATCAATATGGCTCATTGTTATAAAATTGGTTGCTTTTTGTTCTTTATTTAATTTCATACATATCTCCCTGATTGTGTTTATAATTCATTACAATTATAATAACTATTAAAATCATTAATAATATTATTAGAATGATGGTTACATGTTTAGATTTGATTGTTGTATCAACATTTTTATAATGCTTCAAAAAATGGTCATTCAATAATTTCTGTCGTTCATCCAATATTTTAATCTGTTTGAGTAAATCATTACTGAGAAATCTTCGTTCTTGTTCAATTCTAGCCATAAAATACTGTTCCCAACCTTCCCAGAACAATTTAGCACTTAATTTTGAAGCTTCTTCAACTGGCAATTTCTGTATATCAATTTTACCAGTTTCTAAGTTGATTGTTGCGATTGTTCCAAGTTGCATAGAATTTGATTGTGAGATTGTACAAGCAACGCTATCTTCTGATTGCATCCAATATCCATTATCAAGCGATTCAGCTTGCCCAAATGCCATTGTTCCAATCAGTAAAAATAGTATTGTTAATTTATTCATTCATCTTCTCCTTCCATCAATTTACCATATAATCACTACAAATTGTTTCAAAATCAAACATTACAGCATATAATAAATCATAGTTATTACTGATATAATCTTCTGTTAAATCTATTTTATTACCATGTAAATATTTGATAGTTAATTCAAAATCCATAAATTCATTCTCGGATAAACAATGTAATGATTTTAATTTATTATGTTCTATTGTTAATTCTTCGATAAGTTTCTGTTCTTTAGTCAATTTCAATATCCTCCATTTCATCTGTCAACTGTATATGTCGTTCACATCTATAAAACCATAGTTCACAATCAGTAACAACACAGCGTTCAACTTCTTTATTAGAACCACCACAACATTGTTTACAATATGCTCTGATTGCATCTATTGGTTTCTTGAATTTCTTAACAGTTTTTGGTGATGAAGTCCGTTTCTTACTAGCTTCATCACGTTTATTCATCTGTTTCTTCAATTCATCTATTGATTCAAACATAACATTAAAAATGACTTTCTAATAGATTTGCTATAAATAATGTTTTGTGTAAAGCAGAGTTCATATTTACAGAACAATCAGCCATTGGTTTCAACTTTTTCCAATCTTTTTCTTTTTGTACCATTTCCCACAATATATTGAATAGTAATTCTGCATCTGTTTTAAATGCTAAATTTACTTTTTCATCTGTTGTCATTTTGGATATTTTAGCTATTGATAGGCTTAATACGGTAGTATCTAATGGTGTTTCACCTTCAAGTATACCAAATGCCATCCGTAAATCACCATTTGACATCTTAGCTATTGTAACTAATTCTTTATCTGTTTTAACTACCTTTACAAATCTACCATTATCTAGTGACATCTTCTTGATACATCTTTTCAAATACATTGCTATATCTTTTGTTCCAATCTTTTCAAATCTGAAATGTATAAATCTACTAACCAATGGTGGAATTAGTTTATTTGGATAGTTTGCTGTGAATATAAATTTTGTATTTTTCTCGTATTTTTCTAGTACCCTTCTAAATGCACCTTGTGCATCAGGTGTAATCTTATCTGCTTCATCGATTAAAATTATTTTATATTTTGCTTCAAATGGTCTACGTTTGGCAATTTCAACTATTTCTTTTCTAACCATTTCAACGCCGATATCTGAACCATTAAATTCAAAGAAATTACCTTTATAATCTTCTTTCAATGCTTCTCTAGCCGTTGCAAATGCAAATGTAGTTTTACCTGTTCCCTGCTGTCCACTCAATAGATAATGACACATTCCATCTACACTATTGATATGTTTCAAAACTGTTGATATTTCTTTATCTCTACCAACCATTTGTTTAAATGTTTCAGGTCTAAATGTTTCATAGAACATATACAATTCTCCTTAATTTAATTATCGTTTATTTCAATGGATTTCTAACTAGACAATCTAAACATAACAATGTTTCTGATACTGTTATATCAGCATCTTCAATATAATAAAGCCTATTACCTACTTGTTTACCATGTGATATTTTTCCACCATATAACCCACCCATCTTACACATATCATTTGGTATACCAAAATTACCATATATTAATCTAAATTTCATATTATCTACATCTGATTTTCCACAAACATCACAAACACATGCTGTTTTATACGACATATATTTAATTCTCCTTTAATTCCATGTTTGGTTTATTTTTCTACTATCAAAATAACAATGGTTGTCATCATGTATTATTCTAGGTGATTTTACATTAAATATTATTTCAAATTTTACACCCAATTTATTCAACTCATTTACCAGTGTTTGTTTTGTTCTATCAATACTCCATTCTTTACCATTATCATGTTCACCTCGCATTGTAATAAAAATAATATTACTACCTTGTTTACTCAGCTTTAATATATATTCTTTGGCACCGTCAATCCATTCGTTTGTATGGTATTTAAAAACAGTACCATCAATATCAAATATATGACAATCCATTATCGTTTGTTTATCGCAATATGTTTCTTGGCTCTTTTTGTTTTAGCACGGTTTTTCTTTTTTGTTTCAATTCTACGTTTCAATTGAGCTTCCTGTTTCATTGTAAGTTTTAATTTCATTTATATTTCTCCTATTGTTTCTTTTTTGCTTTTGGATAATTCCATTGCATATAAGTATATTTGCTTTGGAATTTAGGTTCAACTTTGATTTTAAATGCCATTATTGCAAAGATTATTTCTGGATTACATTTCCACGTTATTTTATCAATATATGCTAACCATTGTTGGTTTGCTTTTGAGAATGATTTATAATTAGAAATCAATACTTTAGTCAACATAAATCGTTGTGGCATCGTGTTCTTCAAGTATTCAAATAGATAATTTCTATCAGCTATACCCATTACATATTTTGCTATTATAAATGGACTCTCTTCCTTGTTATCATATTGTTCAGTGATTTTGACTTTTCTACTATTTCTAATATGTTTAACCAGTTTATTACTACTGAACACTATTTTTATATTCCGAGTAGCCTTCTTTACAATATGTGAAACCATATGACTTGTCAATCCAACCATATCAGCGTACATTACAAATGTCCTACTATCCAAACTGTTTTTAAATATCAGATTGTCATTGAAATCATCTATTATTACTTCTGATTTACTAGGTGTATAATCTCCAACTATTAGATTAATCATCTTTAACACCAACCTCCTTTATTCAATCAACTTAAATGTATATTAACATAGATTAATTCAGTTGTCAAGTCATTTAATAGTATTTCTTTTTGAAACTCTGGAATATTTCGTTTTTAATTTCCTTGTCTATTTCTGATACACTTTCGGGTTTATCTGCTTCATTGACAATGCCCTCGATTATTGCCTCAATTAATTCTTTCTTTGCTTCTGTTTTTTCCATTATAATCTCTTCTAACGTATCTCTGATTATTAAACTAACCATATGTACATCTTCTGTCTGACCGCTACGATATGCCCTCCCTGCTCGTTGCATAGATGTAGTTGGTTTCACAGGTTTATCCCATTCAATTACCCATTTTGCTGATTGAATATTGTGACCATAATTGATTTTATCTGTTGTTACTAATACTTTCATATCTGGGTCGCTATTAAACTGTTTAACGACATCTAATGCGTCTACACCATCACCACCCTGACAGGATATATGTTTTATACCATTCTCAGTTAAAAATGCTGTGATAGCTCTTATACTGCATTTAAAAAACGAAAAAACTATAACTTTATCTGTTGTTTGTTCTAATAAATTTTTGAGATAATCTATTTTTGGATTTGTTTTTATACCTTCTCGTTCTGTATCACATAAAAACTGTCTAATGCCTGCATATGCAGACATTGGTGTTTCTGATTCAAATATAATTTTATCAATACCTTTTTTTATAACAGATGTACAATCTAACATTACATTCGATTGATATAATTTCACTGGAAGATGTAATTTCTTTCTGATTACAAATGGTCTAATTAGTTTTTTCAGAAATGTATGGTTCTTAAAACCAACGGCAACCATTTCTGTTTTTAAAAAGTGTCCATTTCTTGTTTTTATATAGTACTTCTTTTCTTCATATGTAACGAAGTTCCTTTCAAAGAAATTCTGTCCACCTAACATAACACCTTCGTCCAATAGTTTAAAAATCGGGTACAAATCGTACATGCGGTTCTCAATCATTGAACCACTCATTGGGATACGATATTCAGGTTCCCAAATATTAATCAGTTTAAAAAAGTTGATACTCATTTTTGCACCTAAGAAATTCTTCATTTTATGAAATTCATCAACTATTACAATACCAAATTGAAATTTAGACAATTCATCAAAATCTGTTCTACATTTTTCATAGTTTGTTACTAGAAATTTCTTTGTTCTGGATACTTTAAATTCACACCATAGTTTTGTTCGTTTTGTTGCTGGTACAGAACCAATTAACATCATCTTTTTATCTTTGTAAAACTTGTCATAATCAGCTACAAAATTAGTAGCCAAACTTGCAGGTAACATTATCAATGCTTTACCATCAACATCACTGTATTTAAACAGATACCTACAGATGGTTATTGCAATTAATGTCTTACCTGTACCAATATCGTTACCTATGATTATCCGTTTACCTATTATCCCATATATAATAGTATCAACTTGTGCATCGTAGAATTTAAAATCTGGAATTGTATTACTGATTAATACTTCTTGTGATTTTATAAATCGTTTAATCTGCCTAACTTCATTTAGAATAGACTTACCTATTTTACATCTTTCCAATTCTTTACGTTCTGCATTAAACGCTGAATAATGCAATCTTAAAGCAGGAGTATAAACTATTCGATATTCTAGTAATTTTAAAGCATCAATTACAATCGGTAATGCTATGAATGGAACATGATATTTATTGTCTCTGAACCTAGAACATAAGTTGAATTTACAAATATCCTGCATTGACATAAATGACTCATTTGTCTGTTCAGTCAATATTACTTGATTATCTTCATAGTCTAATATCATTACTTTGTTTCCCAATCATCTAAACTACGAAGATTAAAATCGATTAATGTGTTTGTTATTTTTATATCATGTTCATGTAAAAGTCTATTAACCTTGTCTAATATATAAAATAATATCAATACAACAACATTGATAACTATAAGCGGTATATTTGATGTGTATGTATGGTAAATTGCAGATAATGATAGAAAAACAACCCACATGTAATTATATTTTCGTTCTTGTTTGTGTTGTTTTTCTTTAAATTTTAATTCAGTTTTTAATTCTACTATTTTGTATTCTACTTTATTCATCTACTAATTTCTCCTGTTTTTTATTCCAAATATTAACAGCTTTGTCTAGTTTCTCAACTAGGAAACTACGATTATTGCATTCTGAACATTCAATCCAATATAAATATTCATCCTTCTCTGTTAATTCAGTATTATTGGCAGTTGCAACACCGCCACACTTTGCACAAAATTCTATGTCATATTGTCCATTGTCAAATTGTAATTCTTTACTCATTTTTACTACAGTAGAATCCTTTGCCTTTGTATTTAATACTAGAAGGTTGTATCAGTTTTTTCATTATTGAATTACATTTTTTACAATGCGGTACACAATGTTCCATCGGTAATAATATATCTTCTGGTTTACTATTACATTTTTCGCAGTAATATACATATACAGGCATTAGTTTAAATCTCCAATTGTTGCAAATAGTATAAAAAAGAATAGTATAAATGGTGGAATTGGACATAATTCAGGTTTGAAACAGTATAATAGAAAACTTGTAAATGTCATTAATTGAAAGAATGAAAGTCGATGTTCCATTTTGTAATTATCCTTTGTAATAACTTGTGTAATAAATGTTGGCTTTCAAAACAGAAGGTTACTTATACAAAATGCCTCTACTAACCAACAATTTATATTACCATATATCTAACTAGATATCAATATAATCTGAAATATACAAGTAATCCAAACACTACTAGATATACCATTGTTTGTACTATGTTTTCTGTTCTAGGTGGCATTTTACCTGTTTCCTTATCTACTAGTATTTTGTCTAATGATATGAAAACTACACAGATTGTAAATCCGACAAACATTATTGTTAAATTAAGCATCATAAACATTTAATCAATTCCTCCTAATTTTTAATCCATTCAAAATTCTGCTTCATTACTTCGTCATATGTTAGAACAGTTGCATATTTCTGTATTAATGGTAAATTACTGTAATCAAAATTGAGGCAGTAATTATCAAAAATAATTACAGATGTTTCATCATTTGCAAATATATCAAATCTCATATTCTCACCATCTAATACTGATTGCACCCAACCGATTTTACAGTTTAATGTTTCTGTTGCAGGTATTTTTGATATTGATTGTGAAACTAACTTATTAATATATGTATTGTGTGTGGAAACTATTAAAACATTGCTTCCCTGTCTAGCCAATAATATAGCAGTCGTTACAATTTTATCTGTAATCCCTATTGTGTTAAACATGTGTAATATCCTTTGAATTATCGTTAGAATTACTGTAACACAGATTTTATATAAAATCAAGCAAATTTATGACCCATTAAATTTCTAGTTAATTTTACTACATTTACAGTAAATATATTATCAAATATTCCATTTCCAAATGGTTTTACATACTCAACTCTGGCATTTGTATATATTTATATTGACTTTTAATATTTGTTCAGTTATTATATAGGTGTTGCGATTGAATACATCTTGTATTTGTTTAATTTATTAAACAATGTAATACCAATTGATAAGCACGACCAACACTTGGTTTTAATATTATGAATTCCCAAATATTAACCATTTCAACAAATCAGATACAATCAGGAATTCTAATCAATTAGTTGTTGATATACATAAATTGATTATTGATTGTATTTGTATCTGAAATTTCATATTATAATCGATTTCCCGATATCTGAATAAATGTGGTAGATTGTTGCATTTATCTGTTTTATATAATTCTGTATTAAATTCCAAATATTATTCGTTATTATTCTTAATTTACATTTCAATAGGTTTAATAAACGTTTGTTATTTACAACAATAATATAATCTACCTGCTTTCCCCATCTTAAAAATACCTGCTTTAATGTTCTAAGTATTGATGTTGGCACCATCCCGTCCATACTATCGAAACTTGTCATATTAATATGTATATGTTTCTGGTTAAAGTATGATGAAATATTAAGGTAATTTTTACGATTTTCATTTTTAATATTAATAGATAAAACCATTTTCGGTTTTTTACTAGTATCATTTGTATTAATTTTACTAGATGATTTTGTTTTTTTACAACGTCCTCGTTTCCTCGTTTCCCTGTGTTTTATTGTTGTAGATAAATTTCTGAACATTTTATTAATCTTTCTACATTTATAATTATTTTTATATAATTTGCATTTATCATCATTAACACATAATAATTTCATCAATTTATCCAATTTAGAACTATTTAAAATTGTATAAAATTCTAATGTTTTTGTATGAAATGTAAAAATCTTACGATTGTGTTTATATCGTTTTAATAATTGTTCAAATAATTGTTTGATGCCTATCATTACATCTATTGTATATGGTATTTTATATTTATATAATTTATTTACATTATTTATATCGCTTGCATCTCGTTCATCTATAACTACAAAAATGTAATTTCGTTTACTATTATATTTTGAAAAATAAACAGCAACATTGTTTAATTGTTTAGATTTACCTGTATTTAAGTATCTGGTTACTTCGTCTGGATAAATGTTTTTATAACAATATTCATATATCAATCCATATTTTAAGTTTACATTATGAAATTCTGAATTTACATTAGTTATTGAATAATTGACCAATGTTTTACGATGTGAAAATATTATAATATTATGATTATTTATATTAAATTTATAGTTTTTAAAAAGTAATATAATTGGTGTAGTCTGAATTGAAATGTTATTACATGTATGCCGATATTCAAATGATATTTTCCTGATATTATCATCTTCAATTATATAAAACTTTGCAAATGATATGTTCTTTTCCTGTCGATAATATTGAAAATATATATACGTATGTCGTTGCATATAAAAAAGCTCCTGATTCTATGTTTTGTGAGAAACATGTGTTTATATGCAACATTCAGTTGAATTTATACCAGAATCAGGAGCTTTTTATTTAAACTTAAATTCCTAATTTATTTCAATAAAATGTTACAATATTGTATGTTTCTCACAATTAAAATAATAACATGAAGTGTATTTGTTGTCAAGTTATTTTATTTTTAAAAATATTTATTGACAATCAATAACATGTCATGTATTATATTCATGTGGATATTGATATTGTTTACATTTAATTGGTAATTATCTATCCATAGACAGTAGATATGATATAGATAATGTGGTTGAAACTCACCTATATTATTACCTATCTTAATGTGTTCTACCAGCACAACGGACAACATTATACAGTTGCTGATGTATAAAAAAATAGACAAATTTTATAGCAATCTTATGTCAATTTGGTTTTGAAATTATTAAAACCAAATTATTTTTTTTCTATTTTTTTGAGGTTTCCCATGACGGGAGATTTTCAAAAACACAGTCTTAAACACAGTTCTTAATTCTGATTTAAACACAGTTTCTTCTAGTTTAATTTCTGGTTTTAATTCAGTTTTAAACACAGTCTTAATATTCTATCTAAAAATATATTAAGTACTGCCGATGATGGAATGAAATGTAATGGAATGACATCAGCGGAAAGCGATTAAACGTGCTACGTTTATCGGATTAAACATGAAATGTTTAAAAACAAAAGAAAAAAACAACCTAAACAATGGAAAATGAGGTTACGAGTTTTCCATTGAATAGACTGATATTAACTTTTTAAATAGATTAAGTTAAATAACACAGAGTTAAAAACTAGAAAAACAGTATAAAATAGACTTAACGCAAAACATAAATAGACAAATCAGAGTAAATACAGTATTATTTTTAAAAGGCGTGTAGTCTGTTCAGTTGATTTACAAATAAACATAAACATGCCTTAGAATGATTAGAATCTATGTCGTGTTGTTTTTAATGATTATATCATACTAATTGAAACACTGATTATTACAATGGAGGTTATTATAAAATGATTATTACAGATGGTTATATTAATGGTTTTAAAGTTTATACAGAATCAGATATTAAACGGATTGAACAATTGGAAGCAGATGAAACCAATTTTAAATTTGGAAAAAACAATATTCCTAGAATTGTAGATGGAAACCAGTATTTAAGATTTGTTGAAATGATAAAGAAAATGGATAAAGTAGGATATCTTGAAGTAGATATAACTGATAATAAAATACTAGACAATATCAGAATTCCAGATAAACTATATAAATTCTGTGAAGAAACACATATGCCACTTGAAAATGCAATTAATACAATTTTGAGAGATTTTATAATCAGGTATTATTCAGGTAATAATGTTTATGAAAATGGAATACTGAATAGAATAAACAAAATACCAGATAAAGAAATCAGTAAAGATATCAAAATGAAATTACTCAGGCATCTACTCAACTTGAAATTATCCAAGTAAGTATTGTTCCGATATTGTGAAATAAATAACAATATATTATGTGTTGTATTTATACAGATATTATGTTATTGTAAATGATAATATCGCCTTTAAAAATACTTTAAAGTTGATTAAATAAACTAGGAGTTATTATACAATGGTTAAACAATATGGCATTATTGATGAATTAGACGATTTAGATTTAGACGATATGGATATAGACGAAAATTCAAGTGATGAAATCAGTGATGAAATTGATTTAGACGATGCCGAAGATGAAGTTGAATTAGACGATGTTGACATTGAATTGAATTCAGATGAATCAGAATCAACCGATGTGATAGATACTGATGATACTGATGTTGATGTTGATGAATTAATATTAGATGATGTTGATGTTGATGTAAAAGATGAAATCAAAGAAGAATTAAACCAGATTAAAACAAAACTGGAAACCGATATTGATATAGACTTAGATGAAAATGAATTTGACTTATCTGATTTTGAAGAAGCTGATAATACATTAGAAGATATAGAAGATGAAGCAGAAACGGCTACTGTAGACGATGATTTGATATTAGAAGACACTGATATTGATACGGACAATGAAACGCTTAAATCGACTGTAAAAACAGAAACAATTCAAGATGAAATTACAGAAGATTTTGTAGATTTGGAAGAACCTAAACCAGAAGTAAAACCTGTTAAAAAGAAACCTGTAAAAATTACAAAGGCTAGACCAAAATATAGAAAGAAGTTAAAAAAACAGCCTGTAATATATAATCCATCATTTCTAATTTCAAAAATAACTGATGATAGATACCAAATCAGAAGAACCAAACGAACAGCATCAGATTTAAAATCATTAACAGATAAAATTAAATTACAAGGTCAGATTGAACCAGTACAAATACTCAAAGTTGGTAAAGAATATTATCCACTGGCAGGTTTCGGTAGAATTGAAGTACAAACAATACTAGAAAAAGAAACAGTTAAAGCAATGATACATGAAGGATTGTCTGAAACTGAAATAATGCAGATTTGTACAGGTTCAAATGAAGGCAGAGTGGAACTGAGTGAATGGGATAAAATTATATCAGTTGGAAAGTATCAGGAAAATAATGCAGATATATCAATTGATGACTTAGATGAACCTGATAGTCTTGTGTGTGTGTTTGCATTTGGTCGTTCTACATTGAGAAAGTATTTGAATTTATACCGCTTCTATAAAGATAGAGACGATTTTAAAGAATTGTATCGTGAAAACAAATGTCCAATGTATGTTTATACTACTGTAATGGAAGTCATTAAAAATCTGAAAGGATATGAAATTGATGATGGTACAATTTGCAACGGTATTAAAGATATATTAAGACTAGAGGAAATGAATAAACATAGATTCCTCAATGCTTTCACAAACTTTATGACAGAATATGCACTCAGTGTTAAGACAGGTAAATCAAATGTAGATAGCTTAGATGCATTGGATGCAGAAATAGATAATGATGAAATAAGTGAAACCGATAATGAAATCAAAGAAGATTTTGACAAATTACCAACAACCGCAAAAGCCGAGCTTGAAATTGAAGTTGACAATCATATAAAAAATATGTTAAAAATGTTAAACAGCATTAAGGTAGAGTTCAAAGTTTTACAAGATATTAAAAACTATAAAAAGTTTGTAGATAATAAAAAACGTAAAAAATTGATTAATAAAATCGGCAAACTTAATGAAATTGTAACACAGGTATTATAGGTATAATATGGACGAACAGTTTTTCTTTTTTAAAATAGTATCAATTGGTGATTTTTGTATGCAATTTACTAATAGTAATAATGTACAAAATAAACCAATGATATCTGTAGCTGATAAAAAGCGAAAATGGGGTAATTCTTATATTGTTTTCAATAATGTATCAATTGCCAGTGTTAAAAAATGTAATAATGAAAAGCCGATGTTTGTAGGTAAGTTTGAAATTGATAAGAAACTGTACAACTATTTAAAACTATTTAAGCGTATAGATGTACCTTGTAAAAAAGCAGATTATTCAATTGTTACAAGAAATACAGTTACAACAGATAGAATGAGTAATGAATTTAACCTAGTTAAATATGATTCAAATAGTTTTTCACGTATCTTTTCATCAGCTTACCATCAAACAGAAAACTCTTGTGTTTCACAAACTACTTTCATATTAAAAGATGGTGATATAATCATCATTGATAATGTGAAAGAACAATGGAATGCTGATACAATGCAATTCACAGTAATTGATTAGCTTTATACCTGATTGATTATAGTGTTTTAAATAGATTGAGGGGAGTGAATAACTCCCCTTCTCTTTTATCATAAAGGATAATTCAAAATGTTAGTTGAAGCAGTACTTCAAAAGTATAATATTCCATACACACCATATAAGGGCGGTGAAGAGTTTAAAATCAACTGCCCTAACCCGAAACATATTGATAATGACCCAAGCTGTTATATCAATGCTTATAGTGGGTTATTCCATTGTTTCAGTTGTCAATTCGGTGGAAACTTAGCAAGATTTGTCAAATTAATCACAGGTGAATATGTAGATTTGGATTCACTGATTACAATTGAGGATAAAGTTAGATTACAATTGCAAAATCTATATAAAATATCTACAAAATCTATTTTAAAATACGATATTGATGCAGATTTCTACGATACGTATAGATTGGAAAAACAGAATTTTAAATCTGTATTGAAATCTAAAAAGGCATACAAATATTTAACAGAAGAACGCAAATTCACTATTGAAACTATCAAGAAGTTTAATCTACGATACTGTTTCGATGGACAGTATAATAACAGAATTATAATAACGTACAAGTCAAATGGAAATGTAATTGGATTCAATAGCAGGTTCATTGGTGATTGTTCATCAACTGAACGATATAGATATTTCCTAAATGATATTAGATTTAAGAACTACTTATATAATATTGAAAATATAGTAAATCATAACTATTGTATTATTGTAGAAGGACCGTTTGATTTGATGTATATGGAACAAATGGGTTTCAAAAATGTTATTAGTACATTGAACACTAGATTGACAGATGAACAGATTTTAACAATTACAGATTTCAGAAATATTATATTTTGTTATGATAATGATATTGAAAGTAAAGCAGGACAAAAAGCTAGAGTAAAAAATGCTACAAAACTATTAAAATTGTGTCCAAATCAGAGAGTTCACTTTATGAATTTACCAGAAGGCAAAGACCCAAATAGTTGTAGTAAAATTGAATTGGTTAAAGCTTGGAATAATAAATACAAAGTAAAATTGGAGAAATAACAGATGAAGAAAATTGATAATAAATTAGTATCTAAATTACAAAATGAATTAGATGAAAATGAAAATGAAAGTATCTGAATTTGAAATATTTTTAAATAATATTGCATGTAGACGTGAAACAAATCAACATAAAGCTAGAAAATATTGGAATATTATTAAATCAAATATACCAACCGAACTAAAATCAGAGTTTGAAACAGATTGGATACATTATTTACAAGGTTCATTAGATACTGATAGATTTTGTGGATTGTGTGTTAAACCATTGGAGGAATATTTAAAATGAAAGTATCAGAATTAATAATAGAATTACAAAAGTTAAATCAGGATAAAGAAATAGTTTTTGTCGATATGGAATATGGATTTTGTTCTATTGATAATATTATGTCATCAGACATATGGTATAAACAGGATGATAGGTATTTCGTGATTGATGGTGAACGTAAAGATATATGAACAATAGAAAAGCGGTCTAACAACAGCTTTTACACCTATGGAATGACCGCTTTTCAATAAGGAGGCATTATATATGCTAATAAAGCAAATATGACACTATGAATACATTACAACAGTTTTAAATGAATGTCAACTAAAATTTCCAATTTTTCATTATCATCCATTCTCCACCGTTATTTGCACCAATTTTAAATCCACCAATATCTACCCATTTTAAAGATTTTTTGAAACGAAAGCTTTGATGCGTGGAGAGATAAACTTTGGGAGTGCAATATCTACCCTCTCATTAATCCAACCAATTAAATCAGATTTATAGAAACCATATAGATTTTTGAGTTTACTTTCTGCTAGACTAGTAATTCTCTTTTTGAAACTGATTAAATCATCTTTATTCAATTTACCATCAGACAATGCAATCTGCATTTCATCTTCCATTTCATCAATAGATTGTATGGTTGATTCCATAACGATACTATCGCCTTTGAAATGATTAAGCTGTTTGAAACGGGATTTCACATAACTAATAGCCACTTTACCTAAGACTACAAATATTGAACCTAATAATGTTAATAATGCAGGTGCAATGTACTGAATAAATACTGTTTTAAATTCCATTTTCTTTACCTTCCTTTACTTTTACTTTGACATATTTTAAAATTGTGTGTAGCAATTCACCACCACAATGATATCCCTCGTTTTTATTCGGTTTATGTACAGTTATACAATCTGGTATATCCATATAATTGAATATAGAATTGATATACTGCATTAACTCTAATAAACTATTTACTTGTTCTCTGCTGGGGTTTTCGACATCAAAATTACCTACTAGAACAATGCCAATGTTACCCTTATCTTTAAATTTAACGTGACAACCTTCTACATCAATCGGTCTACCTTCGTATATATCTCCATTAAAATCTATAACATAATGATAACCAATATCAATCATTCCAGATTGGATATGTTCAATCTGGATTTCCCTCATAGTTTTACTGCCATGAAATCTAGGTTGAAATTTGAAATTCTTATAGTTACTCAACCTATGACTATCGTGCAATGTAATAACAGTTGGGAAGTGATTATAATAGTATTTCTTTGGTTCCATTGCGTTCCATTGTCTACGTTTAATTAATTTCATTTCAATAATTTTACTATCTCAACCATTTTAATATTGAGTTTATTCATATCTTCTGAAATCTGTTTCATTATAGATAGGACATCAACTTTATTGTATGATACTTCATCCATCACTACAAATTCTACTGTTTCACCACGAAGTTGATTAACTTCCCTGAACGTATCAATTATCATCGGTAACATCTGTTCTATATTGGTACCTGGGCAATCAGTATTTCCTAATTGATTATGTCCATAAATTGATTTATCGCTAATGTTATATTTTTCAGTTAGATAAACTAACAATTCTTTTAGTTTTAAAATTTGTAATTCTGTTGGTATTTCTACATTTGAATTACAGTAAACATTAATACCAATATTCCCTGTATTATTATTTTTGACATGTGCACCGACTACATTTTCTGGTCTACCTTCGTATATATCTCCATTTGGTGCAATGATGAAATGATATCCAATTGCATTCCAACC
>Ga0164315_10001757_pt1 | contig 16402 bp, 23 predicted proteins | sample GuaBasSedimGuay6_FD_113737 | JGI IMG/M metagenome (GOLD analysis project Ga0164315, IMG submission 113737) | Subseafloor sediment microbial communities from Guaymas Basin, Gulf of California, Mexico - Guay6, Core 4569-2, 0-3 cm | ecosystem: Environmental > Aquatic > Marine > Hydrothermal vents...
ATGGCAGCATTACAGGGTGCTGGAAACATGGCTGGAAATATACAACAATCCCAGTTTGGTAGAGATATGGGTAAAGCCGGACAATTAGATGCTATTTCTAAATTCAACCAAGCTAATCAAATAGGACTAGGACAGAGGAATATTGATCGAGCTAATATCGCTCAAGCTGGGAATTTAACAGCTAAACAAAACATAGAAAATAAAAGAGCTGCTAACGCAAATACTGAAGAAATACATAATCAAGGACTTGCTCAACAAGAATTTGAAAATAAATATAAGAAAGCCGGAGGTCAGGCTGCTCAACTTAATAATCAAGCTAAATCGACTTTAGATTCAGGAGCAACTCAAGCTACTAATACTGCAAATATGTGGGGTAGTATAGGAAAAATAGCTGCAACTGGAGTTGACGCTTATGGTAAAAAAGATAATAAAAAAGACGGCTAAAAACTTGACTTTAAATCCAAAATATGATAGGATAATATAATGTACGATAAAACACCTGAAGAATTAGAAGCTGAGAGACTCTTAAACGAAGCTCAGCCTATATCTGATCCATTTTCAAATATATCTAAGTACATTTCCGAGAATGAAGTCCAATCTCCAGAAGTTCCGGAACAATTACCGGTAGAAGAAGTAGTTTCTCAGGATGAAGCTACTCCCGTCCGTAAAAGAGATGTTAATGATATTAAAAAACTTATAGCAGCTGTGAGAGGTAGAAAGCCTGCATCTACTAATGAATCATCTGAAAAAGAGGATAATGAAAAAGTAAGACTTTCCGACAGTATTGAAAATACAAATGAACAATTAAGTAATGATCCTAATCTAACCGATGAAGATCGAGTAATGTTAAATCGTAAGCAAAATTTAGATGAAGCTAAACTAGCCGGAATGAAAGGCGTTCAAGTTTCAAATAAATCTAAAGAATTAAAAGCTGCTGAAAAATTAGATAAAGAAGATGGTGAATTAGCTAGTAAGTTCTTAGATGAAGAACAATCTAAGTTACAAGCTTCAGAAGATCCTGTAGAAGAGGCTCTCAGCTTAGGTGGACTTTTACCAGAAGATCAACCTCAAATTCAATTAGAAGATTCCCCAGCAGAGCCATCCGGCTCTATGGCAGATTTACAAAAACTTCAGGATTTAAATAATATAAATCCTGCTGATAAAATGCCAGTTCAATTAGGCGAACAACCATCTCCAGATATCCAACAAGTATCCCAGGATATTGAAGAAGTAAAAGCTGAAATTCAAGATAATGCACAAGATCCTGAAGTAGATCCTATTATCCAAATGAGAAAAGACCGAGACTTAAAAGAGTCTTTGGCTAACATGATGAAATATGCTGATCAAGCTGCTAGAGCTTATGGTGGCGGATCTGTTACGAATATAAAGAATGATAGTGAATTCTATGATGACATGGCTAAGAAAGCAGGTCGTCCAATTGAAGAGCTACTAGGTGATCGTAAGAGAGCTGAAGCTAAAGAAATAGCTGATATGAGAAATACTATTTTAGGTGATCAAGTTGAAATGTCTGAAAAAGATTCTGCAGTATCCAATCTTAAGAGGCAGATTATACAATCAAAATATGGAAAAGAATTAGAAGGAATGGATTTAGAAGGATTAAGTTCAAACCAATTAAGTAAAATTGAAGACATGGTAAAATCTGGAGATAAAAAAGGATTAACATCATATCAACAGGCTTTATTAGATTATAGAAATAATCGATTAGATCTAAGCCGACAAAGTCTAGGACTTAGAGGTAAGAAATTTGAATTCCAAGAGTCTGAACAGGATCAAAAGAAAGTTGTAAACCTATCTAAAGCTATTGGTAAAGAGGGAATTCCTGAAATGAATAAGAACTTCTCTACTTTCAATGATATTGTAGAAAAAAGAGGAAGCTCAGTAATCGATCAAATAAATAGAATGACTCCTAGTTATCTTCAAGAATTAAAAGGCGAAGAAGGTTCTGATATTATAAAAGCTAAAATGTCCCTTTATAGTATAATAAATACAGTTTTAAAGCGTAGATCAGGTGCTGCAGTAACCGATCAAGAATATGATAGATTTTTGAAAGAGATTGGAGCTGGTCACTTAGATAGTAAAGGGTCCGTAGTAGAAGGTGTAAACTTTCTAAAAAGCAAGATGCAATCAGTAGAAGATAATATTAATGCAGGATTCGATTCTAAAACATTAAAGACTTTTAAAGAAAATAAAGAACGTGAATCAAAAAAATCCCCTAAATCAGAATCTCCTAAATTTAAAAAAGAATTAAAATCAGGATTCACAAGAGTTATTAAACCTAATGGGAAAGTAATTCAAATACCAACCTCAGAAGTACAAGAAGCTATAGAAGATGGCTTAAAAGTAATGGAATAAAAATGAGTAAGTGGGATAAATACGAAGAAGAAGAGATTGTATCAGATTCTACAAATAAGTGGGATAAATATGAAGAAGAGGAATCTGAAATAGAATCCCCTGATATCTCTAAAACTGAAACCGCACTTAGGGCTGGACTTCAAGGAGCTACTTTAGGATTCGCAGATGAAGCTGCTGGGGCTATTGGAGCCGTTGTAAAATCTCCCTTAGATTCTCTTATGCAATACATCCCAGGAACTTCACAAGCTACCGATAAGGACCTTAGAGAGCAAGGTTTTACAGGTGCCGTAGATCAAAAATCAATCTTAGATCAATATAAAGAATCTAGAGATTTAGTAAGGGCTGATAACAAAGCCTCTGAAGAAGCTAATCCAAATACTTACTTAGCCGGGGAAATTGCCGGAGGGGTACTACCTGCATTGGCTTCTGGTGGCGGAACTGCATTAGCTGCAGCCGGTAAAACAGGATTAAAACAATTAGCAAAACAAGGAGCTAAAGAAGGTCTTAAGTTTGGAGCCGCTCAAGCAGCTGGTATTTCAGAATCCGATCTTACTGAAGGTGATATAGAAGGATTGGCTAAAGATACTGCTATAGGGGCTGGATTAGGTGTTACAATGGGAGCAGCTTTACCAGTAGGGATAGGATCTATTAAAAAAGTAAGTTCTAAAGCAAAAGAGATTCTTAAGGGTATAGGAAAAGGAACTTATGATAAATCTGTAATGGCTAGACACGTTACAGAAGCGGTTAAAGCTGCTGCAAAAGGTTTAACTATAATCGGCGATAAAGGCGTATCTAGCGTAAAGAAATCTAATTTAAATAAAATGGCTAAGTATGTTTCAAAAGTAACTAAAAGAAATAGAAAAGAAGCCAATAAAATGATAGAAGATGCTCTTAAAGACGGTGACGAGAGTACTCGTAGAATGTTAGATAAGATCATAAAAGAACAAGTTGATGAAATTGATAAGATAGCTCGTAAAGCATCCTCAGAAGAGGGTAAAGCCGGCGCCCAAGCATTTAAAAATGAAATGAAAGCATTAAAAGAACGTCAATTAAAAGAAGGAGTAGATCCTAGGATATTAGACCTACCTACAGAATCCGAAGCCTTAGGATTACTTAAGAAAAAACAAACTCAACAATTAGCGGCACAAAGTCCTGATATATTAGCTAAAAAAGCTGAAATTCAATTACAGAATAAATTAGCCAGAAAAGGTGACGTACCTGAAGATACTTTATTGGGATTAGATCCAGTAGAACTCCCTCAAGGAGCTTCTCGTGAAGTATTAACTGCGGCTACTCCAGAAAAGGAACTAGGTCGTCAATTAATAAAACCTGGAAAGATATCTCCAATTGAAAAAGTGGCAGTAGATGATTCCCAATTTCTAAGATATGATCTAGACGGTCAAGTTAAAACTCAACAATTTCAACCTAAAGATATTCTAAAAGATGAGCCGCCAAAAGTTCAAGACTTTTTCGACTTAGTTCAAAACTTTAAAGAATCAATCCCAGAAGGTGGAAATGTAGCTCGTGAATTAGCGGACATTCAAGTTAATTTACGTAAGCAAATATCCGAAGCTTTACCGGTAGAAAAAGCACAATTACTAGAAGAAGGTTTTGATAGATTAAATGATGTACATGCTATAAGATCTAAACTTGGAAAAGATATAGGATCTCAATTCTCATCTAAAGAACAAGCTGCTACAGCTAAATTAGGCGACGATTTAGAACAACTTCATGGATTTTCTTATAAAAACCGTGGAGAAGGTAAAGAGCAATTATCAGGCGGATTAGATATATTTTCTAAACTAAATCCTGAAGGAAAAGCTTTAAAATCTAGAGTATCAAATACTGCACAAAGACTTGAATTAAGTGAACAAGGTCAAGGTATTTCTAATATTAAATTAGAAGGTTTTGCCGGAGCTTCAATTAAAGTTGGAGCCGGTATAGGACATTTCGCTAGAAAATTAGGATTAGTTAGTAAAAATAATCTTGCCGCCGCTTCTAAAAAGGCAGCACAAGATGGAAATAAACCAGCTTCTAACTTCCTAAAGGCATTAGCATATAAAAACCCACAAGCTAAGAGTGCTGCTATTTTCAGCGCATCGCAGAATCCAGAACTTAAAGAATCGTTAGGAAGATATTTTGATTTAGAAGAAGATTAAAAAAGGTTAAATAATGAGTAAGATTGACAAGATTGATTTGATAATAGAGAAGATCCAGGATCTCAAGGATCTACATTCAGAGAAGATAGATAACTTAGATGACAGTATGTCTGATTTTAAAGATAAACTCTATAGACACCAAAAAACGGAAGAAATACAATTAAATGAAATCCGCGAGGACCTTAATCAACATATGGATCGTACAAGAGCCGCAGAACAATCTTTAAACCTACTAAGACAATTACACCAAGATAATCAACGTAGAATTGAAACCAATGAAGATCATATTGAAAGGAATATCGATAAGATTGAAAAGTCCGGAGAAAAGATGAATAAGATATCAACTAAAGTATTAACGTTAGAAGAACCATCTAAAGCTCGTAAATATCTAATGAAAGGACTTAAAGGTCTTGGAGCATCTGCAATAGCAGTCTTGTCAATAATGAAATTCATAGACTATTTTAAAATAAATTTATAATCCTAAAACATCTCTAACAGTCTGTTTAAATAACTGTAAGAATTCTTTATCTTTTTTAGTTATACCGAAAGTTGCAATATAATCTTGAACATTGCCCGCAAACTCGATCCCTAATATATCCATAGCCTCCACAATCGCTTCATCTACGAGCTTATAATCTTCTCTTGATATAATCTCACTTTTATTCAGGATCTCTGTGTGGAGGGTATTATTAACATTTGAGACTGGGTAATATGCAGAGGACATGTCTTTGTTTCTTTTATTGTTATCATTATATAAATCTTTGCGATCTTCTATGTTTTTGTGTAAAATATCTCCAGAATATTTATAACTAGAATCAGAGGTAAACCCCCCATTTAAGTCTTGATAGTATTTAGTAATACCTCTAAGTTTTCTTAAGTCTTTATTTTTAGATTTATCTTTATTACCACTGACTTGGATAAAATTACCACCTTCTTTAATATAGGTATCGTTTATTTGAAATGCCCCGCCATAGAATTCATTGGTGAACTTCTCTAGAAATTCAATCTCTTCTAGGTTCAACTTAGACGTATAATCGTAATCTATATAATCTTTACGCTGTCTTGGATTATGGTGCGGATTTGTGGAACTCCGTTTCCGTTTACTCATTTAATTTCCTATTGTTTTAGCTAACTGAGAGCCTCCGTAAAGTGCCGCCGAAGTAGCCAATACCCCAATGGTAAAATACCCTATCTTTTGCCAAACTGATTGATTGGACTTAAGTTGTTTTCTAAGTAAGTCAATTCTCTGAGATTGTATCACACTTTTCTGCTTATGTAAAGAGTTTATTTCAACTAGCCCAAGGTTCTTAAGTTTCATCTTTTGCAAGGCTTTTTCTTCTTTAACTGTGAAAATAACGCCCTTGTAAGGAGCAGAATCACCCTTGTCAATCGTTTCAGCTGAGAATGTAGGTGTTAGCATTAGTACGGTTAAAATCGCTGTTAGAATGGATTTATTCATCAATATCCCCATGTAGCGGACAATTTCCGGATATAACATATCTACCAGAAGGATAAGCATCATTATTGTCCATCTTCGGACATTCGCACGTTTCAGTATCCCAGAATCTATGAAATTTAGCATTCTTTGGAAATCCCCATAATTCTTGAAGTTCAAATTCTAAATTCTGAAGTAATTCAGGAAATTCTTTTAACTTCTCAGGATCTTCTTCTTTTTCAATAGCATTGTAAATCTCTAGTTTTTGCCGATGACAATCCTTGATACTTTCAAGATTATCCCAACAATCTTGAGAATCGAGAAGATTAGAATTAATTACAATCCCCCTTTTTCCTACTTTAACTTCTAAGTTTTTCATAATTTATCATCCCAGAATGTATTTGGGTTAGAATGATCATCTATGTCCTGATTTTCAAGTTCTTCAATTCTATCGTCAAGATCTGATTCACTATCTGCTAAAGCATCATCCTCTAAAAGCGCGGCTGAATCGGATTTTCTAAAAATGAATATAAATCCTAAGACAGTCCCTAGTACTGCGAAAAGGGACAATAGGAATTTAGATGCTGAATCAAAGAACTTTTTCATTATTTTACCGAGTTAAAATTGTTAAAAGATCTAATTTTCTTATCGAAATAAAGATTAAATACTCTATTGTTAAAATGATAAGGTTTTCCGTTTAAAGTCGCACTTACCTTTTTATATCCTAAAATAATAGGACATTTCGCTCTACCTAATTTAACAGTAGCTGACATTCCAAGAAAGCTAAAAGTAACATTCTTAATAATAGTACCGCTAAGACTTGTATCACAAGATACGTTAGCTACTTCATCAGCAAATCCCTGCTTCACACATTCTTGACCTTCACACCAGTATTCATTTTCCATAAGATTTCTATATGATTTAAAAGTATGTTTACCTTTGGTTCTTTTAACGATACTGTTATCAATTCTATCTAATCTCTTAATCCAGAAATTATATCTTGAATCATGTTGTCCCGGAAATTCAGCAGCTCCGAAGCTCCCGCGTGCCTTATGGCTCATATAAGTACCTGTTTTTGTTATATATCTTTCACCAAGACCTTGAGCTGTAATAAATCCCATACTAGCTGCAAATAACGTAATAGTATGAACTCTAACATTAGGAATTGAATTTATAAAATCAATCATAAAAAGACCTGAAACAATCTCTCCACCCGGACTGGCTAAGATTAAGAAAATATCCTTAACCTTTCCAGAACTCATTGGAACTAGAATATTAGTAATATCAGGATTTGCTAAAGCTGAAATCTTCTGAGATATCTCTGAAGTTGAACTTGAATTAAATGCGGATTCTAAAATAACTGAATTTCCGGAATTTAGGATAATATTCTTTCCCTGAACTGACATCATTGTCATTAAACTGATTAAAATTAACTTTAACATGTAAACTCCTGTTAGCCGCGAAATTGCGGATAATTCAGAATATCATATCTTAGTTAGAATGTCAAGGGTTTATTTTTAATTAGAAATGCTAAACATATACACACAGCATCGGCTACGTCATTATCTTCTAATGTAAGCTCCGTACCGTAAATCTCATTTACTTTATCAACTGCCAAATGCTTAAAAGTGATATAATCTTTACTCTTTTTACCAACCTTCTTATTGTGCACTTTTTGTGTCGTAGAAAGTTTAAGTCCAATTGCCGAACGCCAAGTGGTGCTATGAAGAAAATGAAACCTATAATCCTGAAATCCTAAATCTCGCATTAAAAAGCCGTGAATCCAAGAAAGTCCTTTAATAACCTTAATTCCACCAAGTCCTCCGACGTTAATCTCCTCAATTACGATATCTTTGATTTCGTATTTAAGTGAATACTCTGCTAGAAGCTCTAGGATCTGCTCTACGGTCGAATCAATAAACTTGATGGTTTTGACCGGATATCTATCTTTAGTGTGTAGAGGGTATGATTCTGGGATAATCGTACCTGTCTCAATTATATTCTGATTGTAATCCATAAATGTATAGCCTGTAGATGATATACTTAGATCAAGGGCTAGGACTACTCTTTTCATTCCTCAGTTCCCTTTAAATATTCTAGTGATTTCATTTAATCCACTCTCCCATTAAATAATCACCTTTAACTACTTTTAAAATCTGTCTAGGCTTTCCAATACATTTAACTTTCATCTCACCTCTTCTAGGCTCAAACTTAATCGACTTAACATTAGTTTCGAATAAGCAATATCTAGTAGAAATTCTTACCATCTGAGATCTGTCAAATATGTTATATTTTACTTTTTTTGTAGAGCTACTTTTAGACGGCAAAAGGCTGCATGAAGTTAGAAGTAGGATTAGTAGTAATCTCACTCTTCATCCCATGTATTTTCATAATGCTCTGTTATATGAGTAGATCCGTCGCATAATTGTTGCGTAGATTGAATGGCTCGTTTTGGCGGCTCCATACCAGCTTCTTCTATTTTCTGTAATATATAACTAAGGACTTCTTTTTCACCTATCCTTATACCTGCCATATCTATAGTAGCGCTATACATTAAACTTATCATTTCACTTTTTTTCATCTTCAGCCTCCCATTTTCTACTTATATAAAAAGGATCGCCAAATATATCATCATAATCTTTTATCTTAAATGTAGCTTTCGGGGGTTCTAATCCTAAAATATCTTCAATATCCTGAAGTATATTAGAATAGGCAACTTCAACTCTATGATCTGAAGCCATTCCATTTCTTATAATCGTATGTAGTAATTTTACTGCATCACTTCGTTTCACTTCTTAAACTCCTCTTTTAACTTCTTTTTTAAAGCAGCTTTCTTTTCGGCGGCTTTCTCGTCAGGTGTCTTTTTTATGATATCACGTTTCAGCGGCTTTTTCAAGCCTTTTTCAGTTAATTGTTTTTTTAAGTCTCTGATCTCTCTTTTTAGTCGCAAAATTTGGGATTTCCTGTCGGATAGTTTACCACGTAACTTTTGAACTTGGGCACTAAACTTCTCTTCATCTGCTCTTTTAGTTTTCCCCAACTATAACCTCTCTATGTTTGGATATGCAATAGAATGCCACATTAAAAGGTCACATTCTAAATGCGCCCTACACGAGTCGTTCTCTACTATAACATCATAATCCTTATAATTTCCTAATTGATTCTCTGATACATGGTTATCACTTATCCCAGTATCTCTTTGTACCAAGATCTTTACCCCTCCCAACTTAGATATGGCTTCTCTTTCATTATACATTCTAGCATCTGGTATTACTATAAGATCGGAAGGGTCTAGAGAGTCTAAGGTTATTTTAATCCAAATCTCGTTATCAATCATGTCCCTGCAGATGTTAGTCCCAAACCACTGAAGTAACTCTCTGATAGATTTATGCGTGGTATTTTGAAGAGAGAGTCTGACATTGGTATAATTATCCACTTCTCCATATGTTTCAGTGAGTATGTCGAGTATTTTAACGGCGTTTTCAGCGGATATAGCAACTTCCCTAGCATCATCCTTAGTGTCGGAATAAAAGTCCTCTAAATCAATGCTGAGAGCTTCTGAGAGTATCATTTTCATAGGATCTGCCCATGATATCTTTCTATACCCATAATATTTGACCAGAATGTCTGAAATTGTATCCTTGCCGGACCTTGCTTTACCGCTTATACTTATGATCAAAAAAACCTCCTAAAATAATCCCCTAAATTTAGATTTAACCTGAGTCATTTGAACCCCGACTAACATCTCTTGATACATACTAGCATATGTTATTGAAGAAGGCAATGGTTTATTAGGATGTTGCTTTAAAAACTTGTAAAGATCCTGAGATCGGTCCATGATTGACTGAATGTCGTTTAAGTTATTTTCGTCTATAAATTCGAATATTAAGGTTCTGGTTAATCCAATTTTAATCATTTTTTCCTCGGCTTAATTTTATAGTATAGAATTACTGATAAAAATATAATATTAGCTATGTAATTCCAAATTAAAATAGATTCTGATATTGTAAATAAATAAAATACGCTTAGAATTTCTCCTGATATCCACATATAAAGAAATGACATGTTAATATCGTTTGAATGTCCTTTTTTATAAGACTGATAGGCTAACGGTAAACCGCATAAGGCCAATAGGATTGCCCCGAATGATCCGAATGCTTGTCCTAAAAGTAAGATAGGTTCCATTAATCTAAATCCCCTGTAAATTCTTAGGCTGGATTATTTTGTCACAAAGTCCTAATTCTATAGATTCTTCTGGATTTAAAAATGTATCGAAATTTAAAAGCTCAGATAGCTTCTTTCTATTATATCTAGGCTTCTTTTCTTTAATTTTCTCTAAATAAATATCTTCCATTTCTTTATTTATCTTCTTATTCTCTTCAGCATGCTTATCAAATGTAATCGAATGTCCACCAAATCCGTTAGATCCATAATGAATCATAAGTCTAGAGCTAGGAGCCATTACCCTCTCATCTGCGGCTTGTAATATAACACTACCCATACTCATACAATATCCGTAACATGTTATTGTAACGTGGTTCTGACAAGTCTTAATTGCATCGTAAATAGCCATTCCATGATACCAATCTCCTCCAGGATTATTCATTATAATCGAAATCGGCTTGTCACTATCTGTAGTATTATCTAAAATATGTAAAGCTTTAATAGTCCTTTCAGCCATGAAGTTATCTACTCCAGTTTCATCATATCCGTCAAATCCTACAGATCCTATATAAATAGTTCTAGTCGGAATGTGAACGTCATAATCGTGAAAATACACTATATCAGTTTGAATATTCTTTTTAGCCATAAAAAAAGCTCCTAAAACAATCCTAAAAATGGTTTAATAATCTTATCTAAACTCTCATCTACGTCCGCTTGTTGTACCCTAATAGTCCGTATATCCCCAACTGCATATTCCGCAGTAGCTTCGAATAAAGTCTGAGAAGGCATATTGGCGTAGATATCAATCGAATTTGCAAATGGATCAATTCCACTCATACAGCCGTTAATTAGAACGTGAGTTCCGTCATTTAAAAGCTGACTAGTAGCTACGTGGTGATGGGCAAGGAGTATTACGTCAATCTTCTTTTTTCCTGTAGACATTAACTCAATATTAAGAGCGTTAACCTTATTGATTAAGCCCGCCATATTAATCGACTTACCGGGATTTGGTATATTTAAATTAGTATCTCCGTGAGTACTGTAAAATACTTTTCCATTAGCTTCGAAAATTACATAAGGAGCTTCTGAAGTTATAATTTCAATATTTTTATTGTCGGCAAATACCTCTCTAAGCGCGGAATAAACATTTGTTACAAACGAATCCCATTTGGCTGAACTTTGTCGCCCTTTATTAGATTTATGAATATATCTGGAATGATTTCCTACTGTCCCAACTACTCTAACTTTTTTGAAGTTATTTGCGCTGAAAGAAATCATTTGCGATAAATAAGAAAGTGCCATTGAAAATTGAGTAGACATTCTATCGACTCCAAATTCTTGATCGTGAATTATTCCCGCCAGAATATCCCCATTAATGTTTAAAACTAACTCGGTTTCATTTCTGTGGTGGATTTTATATTTATTTATCTCTTGAGTGTAAAATGCTAATCGTCTAGCTGCAATTGTCGGATTGTAACCGTTTACTCCACCAACTTCTTCAGGATTTATATTACAACCAAAATGAGTATCACTTAAATTAGCAATAATAGTTCTCTGAATCTTTTTAGACTTCTTGATTTTCGGAGGCTTAATCTTATGAGTTTTAATAGGAAATTCAGCCAATATTTCTCGTAATTCTAAAACGAAATCGTCTTTTTCAACTAAAGAATCGAGTAAAATCCTATTTTCTTTAGCAACTTTACTAGAAGTTTTTTTCGAAGAATGCACTGACTTTAAATTCGCCAAAAACTGATCTTCATTAAGGTCCAAGTTTTTAAACCTCTTATAGGCCTTTCTAACTGCATTTTTAGATTTATTCTCATCGAAAAATACGTTAAACTCTTCTGTAATCTCTTTCCAAGAAAAAGATCCCTCATTTACTTTATCGATTATAAATATAATCTGCTCATCTGTGTAGCCCATCTATTGAATCTCCTGTGGTCTTTCGTCGGTTAAAAGTTTATGCTGATATAATGAAATAGTATTGAAAATAAGCTCACGGATTAGAATTAACCTCTCAGGATCTGTATTGTCAATTTCGTGAATCATTAAAATCTCGCTAACAACATCCTCGTAAACTTTATGGTCTATAATACTACTTGTTTTTTCTCGTGATTTTGGGGATTTAGACATCTTTAAATCCTAAATCTTTTAATACATATTCCATTGAATGGTTAGCATCTTGAAAATTAGATGAATATAAATTTACAGCTTTTTCAACTTCAGCCGCTGAAAGTAAGATCTTCTCCGGTTCAATTTCCCAGTCATCTGCTAAAACGTCATTATGTGAATATAAAATGATATTAGATTCCTTAAAGTTAGGTATTGTAGATCTTCTTATTTTCCTACCACTTTCAATCGCTTCTCTTAATGTCATATTACCCCTCGTAACTAGTGTCAACTGAATGTCGAACATCAACTTCTTCTTCGAAAACACTTTCGTCAATTTCGAATTTCTTGTTATTATTCAGGATCTTCGTTATTGCTCCAGCATCGACAAAATCCGTATCTTTTGCGGCTTCTGAAATATCGTCAAACATCCTATTGAAAATAGCTCCAACGTGTTGCAAAGTTACGAACATCTCCTGATTAGCGGCTTGACCTTCTTGGATTACTTCCGTGAATTTAATAATCCTTTCAGTCTTGCCGTTCATTTCACCGATAAGAGATCCTATTTCTTTTTTATAAGAAGTTACTGCATTTTCAGCGGCGAAAAGTCCGTTTCTAAAAGCTATAACTTCATCCAAGTCAATTTTCGGAGTTTCAACTTCAATATCTTCATATAGCTTGATGAAAGAGTCCATTGATTTTACCAATTCCGAAGGTTCTACTTCTTTTGGAGCGGATTTCGCCGCCAATTCTTCAAGTTCTTTTTTTACGTCTGTCATAATTTTCTCCTCCGCAGTTTCGCGGTTTTAAATATTTTACCATAATCCTAAATTAATGTCAAATCTTTTAAAAGAACTATCTCTAAATCTACAGATCTTCCTATATATTTAGCAGCTTTATCTGTATTTTCAAATATAATTAACCCTCCGCTTTCATCTTGATCATCGCCCATAAAGTATCTTAAATCTCTCCAGCTCTCATAAAGGATACCGCCTCCTTGAGTATGTTCAGAATAAGAATAAAACTCTTCTAATTCTTTTCCTAAGTATAGATTATTTTCATTTTTAATTACACAAAATCCCATAAAACTCTCCTAATGAGTATCTCTCCAGTTATCTCCGATTTCTGCCGGAGCTTTTAATTTAATTCCGAGATCGTAACAATTACACATTATTTCCTCGATTATTGGCGCTAATTTAGCAGCTTGATCCTTTGGAACTTCACAGATAATTTGATCGTGAACTGTACAAATTACTTTTCCATTGATTTCATTTTCTCTGAAATAATCAGATATCTGGATCATTGCTATATTTACAATCGAAGCTCCTAGACTTTGAATCTGGAAGTTTTTAGCGTTATTTAATCCGTTTTTATAATCCAAGGCCATTGCGTGAATTTCTTCTTTTCCAAATTCTTTTTCGAGGCTTTTCCGGAATTTCCAATTTTTCAATTTATTTCCGTATTTAGCGTACAATTCTTTTACTTTCGGTAAATGCCGGATTCTGCCGACTTTAGAGCTTACAAAGCCCTCCATTTGAGCGGCTGTATTAGACTCTGCCATCCACTTCTTAAGATCCGGAAAACCGTTTAAATAGCCATTTATGAGCTTCTGAGCGTCCTTCTGAGGTACATCAAGGGATTTCCCTAGAGCGTAAGCCTCCATTCCGTAAGGAATTCCAAGACAATAAGCTTTTGCGGTCTGTCTTTTCGGTTTATCTACTTTTCCAAGATAATTGTCCGCTTTTTTGTCCGCTGAAACGTCGGCTATCTTTTCAGTTTTAATTGCAATTGTTGAGTAAAAATCGTGACCTTTTCTGAAAATATCCTTAAGTCCTTCGTCTCCTGCTACTGCGGCGAAAACATGAGGCTCTAACGATTCGTAATCGGCGTCAATAAAAGTCATCCCTTCATTCGCTATAAAAAAGCTTCGAATAATATTCGTATATCTTAAAATTACAGGATCTAATTGTCCCTCGTCTTTTGGTCGCGGCAATTGCTGGGCATCAGAGGAATAGCGCCCGCTAATCGTCCCATGCTGTTTATAGTAAAAATAGAATTTACCGTCAATATGATTGTCCAGGAATCTTTCAATGTAACTTCCCTTAATTTTGATAAGCTTATTGTAATTTCCTAAGGTTTTAGCCCAAGCAAATCCCATATCCTCTAAATGCTGAATAAAAGTGTCGTCAAATTTCGGCTTACCGCCTTTAGTTTTTCCAAGAGGTTTTAAATCTAGAAAATTAAACGCCAAATCTCCCAGCTGAGTTTTCGAGCTAATATTAATTCTATCCTCATTTTCTTCGTCCCAAATTTCAACTTGAATGTTTAAAATATCTTCAGGATCTAAAAATCCTGGATCATTAGTTCTGAGAAAGTCCGCCGCAAATCCGGTTAATCCTTCTAAGTTCTTTTTTCCCATCGAATATTTGCCGGCTTTAGTTTTCGGTAAATCCATGTTAAAATATTCCACGAATTTCTGTCCAAATTTCCCTGTTTTTTTAGCGGGATATTTCAGAGCTATCATTTGAAAAAACCAAGCTTCTCCGGTTTCAGTTCCTAAAAGTTCTGCTATAACCTTAGCTTTAAAAATTCCAATATCTTTTTTAATTTCTTCGTAAGTTTTCAGGATCAATGGTAAATCAAGCTTAATTCCGGCTGAATCCATTCCAATTGTAACTTTTTTGTAAAGTGGCATCGCCTCTTTATTGTAAAAGAAATCTACTAAACCTTCTTCCTCTAATTTCCGGCTAAAAAGTTTAAATAACCGGTAGGTCAAATCAGCATCTGCACAAGCGTAAGTTCCCATTATTTCTAAATCCGCTTTATACATCTCGTAATTTTTAGCGGTAGTTTCGCCACCGTTTTTCTTAACATTTTCCTTAAGTTTAAGTTGCTCCTCATTGGCGGCTGTTTCCATATCAAGTCCAAGTTCTTCTTGGTATTTAATGGCGCAAGTTTTTAGCCCAAAAGGTCGCTCCTCGTCAACTGCATGTTTCATCAGCATAACTTCAGAATATAAAGAATCCGTCAAATCAATTCCAAGATCGTTTTTCAGGATTCTAAAATCATAGCTCCCATTCCAGGTAACTAATTCATGAGAAAATCTTTCAAATCTTCCTAAAATATCAAGTCCAATATCGTAAAATTCTGTTTTCTGAATTTCTCCGGCTTCAACTGAATAAATATAAAGTGGAAGGTAATATCCAACTCCAACCTTACCGCTAACTGAAAATCCAATGATCGTATCTGAAAGTACATTTAATCCGGTAGTTTCAGTATCAAATGATATTCTGCTAAATTCTGCTAAATGATTGTAAAGTTTTTGAACGTCATATGAGTTACTTATAATTAAATATTCTTTTTTTATCTGCTGAATCAGATTTTCCCCTAAAACGAAAATGTCGTTTTCCAGGTGATATTCGTTATCTTCGAATTTTAGGATCTTGTAATTTCCCGCTAAAAAAGCATTGAGCTGATCCTGAGTTTCGATAAGATATTTCATTTAAATCTCTTGATGAAATCTGATATAATCTTTTTGGTGGATTTTACAAAATTAGATTCCTTCGGCATATTTATTAATATTCTATCTCCAACATTTAGTTCAATTCCATCAACGAATGGATATTCTCCAGTATATTCTATAATATGCATTCCTCTAGGAAGTGGAGTCACGTTAGGGCTATTTAAATTAGGAAACATCTTATCAAGTTCCTGTTTTGATACCATCTTACGGTTAGTATAATTTATAGGCTCTACCTCATTTTCAGATTTTGCGTGATCTAAAGCTTGCTCCATTGATTTTACCAGAAGTTCTCCAAAATTCTCTGAAGTTAATTCAACTTCAGGATCTTCTTTTAAATCCGAAAGTCTTTTTTCAGCGGCAATATTAGCTTTTATGTGAGTTTCATGATCATCTACCTTAACAATTTTTCCATTAATCCTAACTTCATCCTCTTCTAGTGAATCATCAATCCAATCTTCGTTAAATTTAAAAAAAGCTCTTAAAGCGTCTCCGTTTTTAACAGGATCTTCGTCTAATCCTGTAATCTTTCTTAAATCCACGTTAACTGCGGCTATAAACTGATCTAAACTCTCGTTTGGGTGAGATTCCCGGTAAAGGTGAATGTTATCTCGAATTGCTTTTTCAATCATAATTTCCTCC
>Ga0164315_10001758_pt1 | contig 16401 bp, 8 predicted proteins | sample GuaBasSedimGuay6_FD_113737 | JGI IMG/M metagenome (GOLD analysis project Ga0164315, IMG submission 113737) | Subseafloor sediment microbial communities from Guaymas Basin, Gulf of California, Mexico - Guay6, Core 4569-2, 0-3 cm | ecosystem: Environmental > Aquatic > Marine > Hydrothermal vents >...
CAACTGAATTTTGGAAGGAGATATCCGAATTCACGGAAATGGAATTTTCCGTTAAAGCACATCAAATTGTTGATGATGCACACAAAATGCCTGGAGCAAAATGGTTTGAAGGTGCCCGCTTGAATTTTGCTGAGAACCTACTTAAAAGAAGGGATGATCATAAAGCCATTATTTTTTGGGGGGAGGATTCGGTTAGAGTTGAGTTGACTTATGCCCAACTTATTGAAAAAGTAAAAAGGACGGCCTCGGGATTCAAAAAACTAGGATTGCAAAAGGGGGATCGTGTTGCAGCGTTTATGCCGAATATGCCAGAAACAATAATTGCAATGCTTGCAGCAACTTCAATTGGTGCAATCTGGTCATCAACCTCCCCCGATTTTGGAATTAAGGGTGTGCTCGATCGTTTTAGCCAGATAAAACCTAAAATCGTAATCGCTGCTGATGGTTATTTTTATAAGGGAAAAGCCTTCGATTCTCAGGAAAAACTGAAAGGAATTTTAAAAAGTCTGCCATCGGTAGAAAAAGTTGTATTGGTAAATTATACGAATACTGTTGATGTTTCTGGATTTGAAAATGCTGTTACATTTGAAGATCTGGCATTACCCACCAAAGAAGAGTTGACTTTCGAGCAACTTCCTTTCGATCATCCACTTTATATAATGTATTCCTCAGGAACAACTGGATTGCCAAAAAGTATTGTGCATTCAACCGGAGGTACTTTAATTCAGCATTTAAAGGAACTCAAATTACATAGCAATATTAGCGATGACCAAACGATATTTTATTTTACAACCTGCGGTTGGATGATGTGGAATTGGTTTGTAAGTGGATTAGCTCTGGGAGCAACTCTGGTTTTATACGATGGAAATCCTTTTTATCCTGGCCCGGATGCCCTCTTAAAAATGGCTGATGAACTGGGTATTGACTTTTTTGGTACCAGTGCGAAATATATAGCCTCGCTTGAAGCTGCTGGAGTTAAACCCAAAGAGATTAGTGACTTTCCAAATTTAAAGGTGATTGCTTCAACAGGTTCTCCACTTACTGATGAGAGTTTCGATTATGTGTATCGTGACTGGAAAAAGGATGTTCAACTTTCGTCAATAGCTGGTGGAACTGATATTGTTTCCTGTTTTGTTTTAGGGAGTCCTACTTTGCCAGTTTACCGGAGTGAAATACAATGCAAAGGACTTGGAATGGACATTGATTGTTTTGATGATGATGGAAAAACAGTTATTGACGACCAGGGTGAACTAGTATGTAAGACAGCCTTCCCGTCAATGCCAATTTATTTTTGGAATGATGAAGATGGTAAAAAATATTACAATGCATATTTCGATGTATTCCCAAATATATGGTATCATGGAGATTATATTGATATTACGAAGAATGGAGGAATAATAATGCTTGGCCGCTCTGATGCTACTCTTAATCCTCAGGGTGTAAGAATTGGTACTTCTGAAATTTATCGTGTGGTTGAAAATATTGAAGAAATTGAAGACTCGGTTGTAGTTGGTCATAAACTGGATGGTGATGAGCAAGTGGTACTGTTTGTTAAATTACATACCGGGTTTGAGTTAACAGACGAACTAATAAAAAAGATAAATACCACAATTCGAAATAACTGCAGTCCACGCCATGTTCCATCAATTACCAAGCAGGTACCGGATATTCCTTATACTATAAATGGTAAGAAAATTGAGGTGGCAGTTAAGAAAATCATCCACGGACAAGAAGTTAAAAATAAAGATGCACTTGCAAATCCCGAATGTTTAAATAACTTTGTTGGGATATTAAGTCAATAATATTTAGGTTTAACCCTACGAGGGTTTTAAACCCTCGTAGGGTTAACGGTTTAAATATTTAAAAGAATCTAAAACAAAAAAATATTATCATGGAAACTGAAGAATTATTTAGCACTAACATGTTTATTTTTGTTGCAATACTGGTTGTAATAACTATTGCAGCACAATGGCGTATTTATGAAAAAGCGGGAAAACCAGGCTGGGCAGCCATTATCCCAATATACAATTTTATTATTTTAATGGAGATTATCGGAAAGCCATGGTGGTGGTTACTTTTAATGCTAATTCCTGGTGTTAACATAGTGTTGGGAATCTGGGCAACTAATCTGTTATCAAAAAGTTTCGGACAAGGTGTTGGATTCACACTTGGATTAATTTTCCTTTCAATAATTTTTTACCCCATGCTTGCCTTTGGTAATTATGAGTATAAGGGTCCGGCAGGGAGTCCAATTATTGCGGAATAGATCGGCCTTTCAATTGCCTCTATTTTAGGTTTCTAAAATCGAAATAGTTACTGTATAAACTATACGTCTTTAGACTGAAATGGTTATGTAACTTCCTGAATTAAACCAAATACGGCAACTTAACTTCCCGAATTAAAGGTTTTTGATGTTTATTTATCAAGAAACTACTCTCTAATAATTTTATATGTAAACCTCTGTCCATCAGCAGTCATTACTATGTAGTAGAATCCAGGATTCACCTCTGTATTCCAACTTAAATTATATTGTCCTTTAGTCATTTTTCTATTCTCAAGAGTCTCAATTTTCTGGCCCATATTATTGTATACCGAGACATTTACAAAGTTTGCTTTTTTAAGATTAAACTCTAGATAAACCACATTTTTAAATGGGTTAGGAAATATATTTACCGATGCAAGGGTCTCATTTTCTTCAACTGAATAAGGCGAACTTGTCATTTTGTAAGAAACAGCAAAAATACCTCCCGTACCGGCCGGAATTGTAAGAGTACGTAGGTCGGAATTAAAGTCTGGATAATCATTACCATTAAGGGTAATATTGTCAATTTTAAGTTTGGCAAAATCAACTGCGAGAGGAGTCATATTTAAGGTTCGGCTGTCAGCAGTCGCATCAAATTTATAATATAGAGTGGCCGATTCCTGCTTTATAAGCAGTTTAGAATAGAGGAAGGAATAATAGGCAGTTTCAATGCTGTGATATGCAGCCTTCCATTCACTGCCCTTATTTTCATCCCAGCCAGGAACCCTGCCACCCTCACGATTACGATCGGCATAAATCTCACCATAAACAGGATCCACAAAATAGTTCATAAAAAAGTCAAGACTTTCATCAGCCATTTTCAGGTATTTATCCTCTGCTGTAATTTCGTAAAGCAAAAAACCTGATGTGATAGCCTGCTCCATTTGCCACCATGCCTTTGCTGTATCCGAGGCACCATACATATACATCTCACCAGTAATTCTATCATAATCTTTGTATGGCCCTCCCAGTTCATGGTCATAGCCTTTGTCCAAAACATTTTGAACCAATGCCTTAGCCGATTCTAAGGTTTCGTCATCTTCATTAATACGATATATTCTACCCATGCACCAGCCAGTTTTTAAAACATGCCCCATAATAGTCCGTCGTTCAGAATTATTGACTGCCCATGTGGAATTATAATTTTCCACAAACCCAATCTCCTGATTGGCCATACTGCTAACCAAATAATCCTGGATATTTCTCTTCATTTCCATAAGTCGGGTAAAATATTTATCATCTTTAGTGATGAGGTAGAGGTTATAAAGATGAGTTGTTATTGCATCAACAGTGGCATTAAAACTTTTATCGTAGGAAAAGGAACCTGATCTGTTAGTTTCATCATAATAACCAAGATATTCCGGTCTGTTATCCCAAAGACTGTTTTCGATAAAGTCATACCCGTTTTCAAGCATTTCCAGATCAGTGGCATTATTCGTTGCTTCATAGTATGCAGTAATTCCTAAAAGCGCATAATGCTGATCGAAGGCAGTTTTTTCTCCCAGATAAGGGTAGTTTCCTGAACGGTTGCACCGTCTGTGCCAGCCACCATATTGCTCATCCCATAAATGCTCGTACATAAAGTCAAGAGCAGACTTTGCATAATCAAGATATTCCTCATTTCCTGTAAGCATAAAAGCCCTCGTAAAACCATAGGCATCTCGGGATTCAGAGACAAGACTTTTGTTATTGTTGTTAAGAATATTCCCGCTTTTGCCAACTTCCACAAAAAAGCCACCATAAGTATCATCATGCACACCTTGCCAGAACAATGCACAATCTTCAGCGAACTCTATCATAAGTTCAGGCTCATTAATATATTGACTTTGAACTTCGTATTGAGAAAAGCCTGCAAAATTTATGGAAACTAAAAGAAGAATTGCCAGACTAATTTTTGGTAGAAATATTTTCATTTTGGTTGATTTTGAAACAAATCAAAAGTACTAATTTAAGGGATGAAAAGGATTAATTTAAACCAATGATTGAAGCATTGTCATTTTTTAGGAACTATATTTACACCTTTGGATTAATGTGCCTATTTCAAACGTTTCCAATTCAAACAACTCCTCCTCTCCTAGAACGAAAATCAGATTCATTGGGAATACTAATTGGTTAGCCGCTATCGTATTATACCAGAGTAAATTTTACGTTAATGGAGCACCCAGTTTATTGAAATAAAAAAACAATGTGAATAGCACTGAGTATAAACACTTTACACTTTTGGCATTATATTTTCTCTCAAATGAGGAATTAACAATAATACTAGAAGTCTAATTTAAGGTAAATGAAATTAAGTTTGACATACTTATTATTGATTTTGTTTAGCATTAATCTAGTTGCACAGGACGAGGTAAAACAATCTTTTCTCAACAAGACCATCCAGCGCAGCATTTCAATCGAATTTCCTGCTGCTGTTTCATTTTCATTTGCAGACAAGATCAACAAAAACCTCACTTTTGGCGTAAGGATTCAAATTGGGTTTGGCATGCGTTATATGCTAACAGACCCATCATTTTATTACGATTGTGGCCAATGCGAACAACCAGTTTGGCAAAAAGTAAGGGCAATTACCAACGGTTTTTTTGATATAGCAAAATTGCAGTTGTTTTATCGGGCTGCCATTTCAAAGCATTTTTATTTTGATGTTGGACCTTATGGCTCAGTTGGGATAATGGGGTTTGATTGGTGGGGTGGTGGTTATTCACTTGGGTTTGAAGCATCTGCTTATTATACGGTTGGGAAGTTGCATTTGGGGTTCAGGATGCAAGCCGGCTGGCAATTTATTTCATCAAGTAGGGTTGATAATAACAATTATTTCGCAGTGTTTGTTACTCCTTTCGTAATTGGTTTCAATTTTTAATCCACACCATGTCCACATTTCAAGCACCTCAGTTCAAGTATTCACTTGAGTTTACTCAACTACCCTAATAACCTTACTTTTCCCAACCCCAATATCAAACCAAAATATCAAATCGTCACCAACAGTTTTTTGTTCCGGCTTAAGCCTGTCAATCAAAACGTACTTTGCTTTTGTAGCAAAAGAAAGGCCATTAATAGTATTGCCAGAATTGTTTGTCACCTTAATTCGTCCATCTGTAAGAATCTCATAATCTACTATTTCTGTTGCCAGCCGGTAATCCATAAAATCCTGAATTGTACATACGTTTAATTTACCATTATCACGTAATTCAGACATTAGTTTTAAAGTTCTGTTAAAGCCTGCTTGTGCAATAATTAGCGAGTCAGAGTCATAAGTCCAAAAACCTTTCATAGGATCTACCCAGGGGGGGTAACAATGATTTATTTCCACCGACCAATTATCAATAAAATCATCAATCTTTATTGCATTAAAATAATAATCCCAAAGACCATCACTTTCCACAAACAAAGCACTTGCTGTTGGCCAGTGATAAATATTTGCAGTTTTTGAAAGATGCTGCCAATAATCTGGTTTCGGAATAAAATCACCCCATCCGGTATAGGCTTTTTCAATGGAATTATTAAACTCCTTTCCCATAAATGTAAAATAGTCCTCATAATAAGGGTTCCAGAAATATTTAATATCGTAAGTATTCCACTTGTCAATTGAGTAAAACGGTGATTCTTTTACACTTCCATCACAAACCAGATCTTCACGATTATTTTGTGCTTTATTATTGTATCCATGATCAATCCATGTTGGTGATTTATACTTGTCTTGCATATATGTAAATGCTTCTTCAAGATCCCTCTCTGTAGTCGTAAACTGCTCTGGAGTATGAAGGCAAATTTCATTTCCTTTTGCATAAATTTCATCAAGAAAATGACTAAATTCTGAATCGGGTTTTATGGAACATTCTAAACTGTTAAAACGTCCATCAGAAGCACCAATATTAGTAATACTATCTGGATTATCATAAAATACACTTTTGGTTACAGGAATATCATATTTCACAAAACCACCAATTGCACTGTTGGCAGTAACTATGTTTTCGCTTCCAAAATATGTTGCTCGGTTTGTCCGGATATCAGAGAAATCAGCATGTTCTGTCCAGATATAAGTTGCTTCAAAACCATTTGGGTTTTTCATAAATCTGGGCATATTTTTTATCTTGCTGCCAACATAAACAGTGAATGAATATTTATCTCTATCACCTTTTTCATGGGTGCTGAATGATTGTTCAAGTTTCCAGTCCGTGCTGTCATTATTAAGGGGGAATCGTAAAAATGGGTGATCGTTTTCCCAATCCAGATTTACTGATAGCCTTGTGTTAACCCTGTCAAATTGGATTGAAGAAATTTGATTATTGTTATAGATTATAAATGAACTATCGCTTTCACCAAGTTTTAGTCCTTGTTTGTCAAGCCAATATTCATTCTGAAAATCTTTCGTATGCGATTGTCTGTTGAAACGATACACTTCAGTTGGTTTTTGTGATCCGTCAATAATTATTGTTGATCTTGAAATATCACTATTCTTTATGAATTTCTCACCAATATAAAAATCAATTTTTGACAGGTTTTTATCACAATGAATTTCAAATTTGAGTTTGTTAAATTTAGTCTTAGACACAAATTTCAAAACTGTTTTGGCCTTGGTCTCTTTTTTACCTTTAAATATAAACGGAACGTCTATAATATTACTTTCTGCAGTGGTTTTTTCTTTCAGATGATAAAAAATGTTATCAATGATTTTCTCTCCATTAGTGCTGTATAATCCTATTTGCTTATGATATTCATCGTAATAAATTGAGTAATAATTATTCTCAAATAAAATGTCACTTTTAGCAAAACTTAGAAAATATGCTAAATGTGCCGCATCTGGTAAATATGAAGGATTTCCCTTTTCCTTAAAAGAGATTTTTAAATCATCAATTCCAACTTTGTGCTTTTGTCCGGCATTCCACAAAAACGCTTTTATTTTGGCTGTTGAGGTTAAATTAGAAGGAAATGATAATGTATCAGAGAACACAAACCATTTATTTTTTTCTTTAAGAACTTCGGTTAGAGGTATTCCTTTCCAAAAAATATTCTTTCCATCTTTTTCAAGTGTAAAAACAAATGATGAATATGCATTCTCTTTACTACTTTTCACCCAGCCTTCAATTTCTACCTTAACATTTTTACCTTTTATCTCCTCAGGGAAATACATTTCAACTCCTAGTCCATAGGCTTGCGATGAATCCGTTAAAGAATAGTGAAAGCCAGAATGAGAAAAACCCGAATCAATGGTATGTGTTCCGATCCAAATATTATTGAAAGTGCTGTCTTCAAGGGCGTTGGTATAGGTTTGGGAATATAAATTATAATGGAAGAATATTACCAATACCAAAAAAGCAAGACTATGTTTAATAATTGTTGCTTTTTTCTTTGAATAATTATTCATTCTACGAGTTCTCATTAAGCAATTACTTCGCGTCTTCGCGTCTTTGCGGTTTTGGGAATTGTGCTTAGGAGCCAAGCCGCAAAGGAATGATACGATATTAATACTCTTTCACTTCAATCTCACCACTCAAAACCTGGTAAGCAAACTGTGCAAGTGCTTCAAAATCATTCACTGAAGGGAAGAGGGCTATTGGAGCAATGCTACTGATACTCTTTTTAACATTCTCCAGAAATTCTTCACTATCGAAAATAATTCCTGTCAGAATTATGGCATCCACCTGTCCTTCCAGTGTTGCCACATGAGAAGCAATCTCCTTGGAAACCTGGTATGATAGAGCATAGGAAACCAGTTTCGCATTTTTATCTCCCATCGCAAGTTTTTGATTAATCTGCTCTATGTCATCGGTACCAAGATATGCTGAATACCCACCTTTTTTGGTAATCATCTCTGTAACTTCTTTTTCAGAATAGTCGCCACTAAAACACATTCTCACCAACTGACCCATAGGTAAAGTTCCTGATCTGGTAATTGAAAATGGTCCTCCTCCGTCAAATGCCTGATTTACGTCAACCACCCTTCCTTTTTTATGGGCACCTACAGAAACGCCACCACTTCCTATATGGCAAACAATTAGGTTAAGGTCAGCATACTTTTTATTAACAGACTTAGCATATTTATTAGCAACATGCTTATGATTGAGGGCATGAAAAACAGACTTTCTTACAAATTTTGGATGGCCAGTAAGTCTGGCAACATCAGAAAGTTCATCAACAACAACGGGGTTTGCCATATAGGCTTTCTTACCAATTTGCTGGGCAATATCATAAGCAATTTGCCCCCCAAGGTTGGTAGCATGATGACCCATTAGTCCTTCTTCTAAATCTTTTATCATTGCAGGGCTGATACGATAAACTCCCTGCGAAACAGGTTTAACCATTCCGCTTCTTCCAAATACAATATCGAATTTATCTAGATGATAGTGGTTTTTCTCGAGCTCATCTATCACCATCTTTTTCCTATGCTCCTTTTGAGCTTTAATCTCTTCGAACTCTGATAATTCTTCTTCAGAATGCCGAATTGTTTTCAGAAAAATTGGTTCTGTATTCAGGTAAACAGCAATACGCGTTTTATGGGTTTCCGGGTAAATTATGAGAATATTTTGTGCTACCATTTTATCTTAATTTAAGGGAATAAAAGTAGGAAAAAAAGTTAATAGAATGATAACAATGATAATCTGAAACCTAGACTTACATATTCCTTCTATATTGTCCGCCTACATTAAATAATGCCCCTGTAATCTGACCAATGGATGAATATTTGGCCGTTTCGATTAAGGTTTCAAATACATTTTCGTTATTCACTGCAACTTCCTGAAGTTTTTTAAGGCTTTCTTCGGACTCTTTTGCCCATGTTTTATGAAGTTGGTCGAGCATATGAATCTGGTATTCCTTTTCGGTTTCAGTAGCACGTATCACCTCTCCGGGAATGACTGTTTTCGAACCATCCTTTCCAAGGAAAGTGTTTACTCCAATAATTGGTAATTCACCTGAATGCTTAAGGTTTTCGTAATAAAGAGATTCTTCCTGTATTTTACTTCTTTGGTACATTGTTTCCATTGCACCAAGCACGCCTCCCCTTTCTGTAATCCTGTCGAATTCCATCAAAATAGCCTCTTCCACCAGGTCAGTTAGTTCTTCAATAATAAAGGAACCCTGCAAAGGATTTTGGTTTTTGGCCAGCCCTAACTCATGATTAATTATCAGTTGAATAGCAATAGCCCTCCTTACTGACTCCTCTGTGGGAGTAGTAATTGCCTCGTCATAAGCATTGGTATGCAAGGAGTTACAGTTGTCGTATATGGCATAAAGCGCCTGAAGTGCTGTTCGTATATCATTAAAGTCAATTTCCTGAGCATGAAGCGATCGCCCGGAAGTTTGAATATGGTATTTTAGTTTTTGAGATCGATCGTTGGCACCATATTTTATTTTCATGGCCTTGGCCCAGATTAACCTTGCCACTCTACCAATTACAGCATATTCAGGATCTTCACCATTGGAGAAAAAGAAAGAAAGGTTGGGTGCGTATTTATTCACATCCATACCCCTTGACTTATAATATTCCACATAAGTAAAGCCATTGGAAAGTGTAAATGCTAACTGACTGATTGGATTTGCACCAGCCTCAGCAATGTGGTAACCCGAAATTGAAACACTATAGAAGTTTCTGACATTATTATTTATAAAGTATTCCTGAACATCGCCCATTAGTTTTAATGAGAAGTCTGTTGAGAAAATACATGTATTCTGTGCCTGATCTTCCTTTAGAATATCAGCTTGAATAGTTCCCCTGACATTACTGATGGTTTCTACTTTAATTTTTTCATAAACATCCTTTGGCAAAACAATGTCGCCGGTTACACCCAGAAGCATTAATCCAAGTCCATCATTTCCTTCCGGTAATTTACCCTGATAATGTGGTTTTTCGGTTCCTTTACTACTATATATTTCATCAATGATTGCCTGAACTTCACTTACAAGTTTATTTTCTTTAATGTACTTTTCACATTGCTGATCAATGGCTGTATTCATAAAATACCCCACCATGGTAGGTGCAGGCCCATTAATGGTCATTGAAACGGATGTTTTAGGACTGCTGAGGTCGAAGCCGGAATAGAGTTTTTTTGCATCATCAAGACAGGAAACAGAAACTCCTGAATTACCAATTTTACCATAGATATCAGGACGACGATCCGGGTCTTCTCCATAGAGTGTAACAGAATCGAAAGCGGTAGAAAGCCTTTTAGCCTCCATTCCCCTTGAAACATAATGAAAGCGCCTATTCGTTCTTTCAGGACCACCCTCTCCGGCAAACATTCTTGTTGGATCTTCGCCCTCACGTTTAAAAGGAAAAACACCGGCAGCAAATGGAAATTCACCAGGTACATTTTCTTTGAGTATCCACTTTAAAACATCACCCCAGTTTTTATAAGTCGGCAGGCTTACTTTTGGTATTTTAGTACGTGAAAGAGATTCCGTTGATGTTGCTATCTTCAACTCCTTATCTCTTATTTTAAATGAGAAAAACTCATTGCTGTACTTCTTTTTCTTTTCATCCCATTGCTCAAGAAGATGTAAGTTGTTTGGATCAAGTTTTCTGACTAATTCACTATAAATACTCTTTAAACTATCTGTTTCCTTTCCAGCCTCGGAAAGCATTTCCATAGAGCCGGCAAGATTATGAAGTTTTTCAGCAACCAGGGCCTGGTCTTCAGCCCACTTATTATAATTTCTTACTGTTTCAGAAATTTCTGATAGATATCGAACTCTTTGTGGAGGAATAATAAAAATTTTATCGTGATTACCTTTTTCATTTTTACTTTTCGAATCGAAATCAACATCAGTTTTTTCTTTAATTATTTCAAGAAGTTTTTGGTAATATTTATTTACTCCCGGATCGTTAAATTGTGACGCAACTGTTCCGAAAACGGGCATATCATCAACATCCTGTTCAAACAGCATATTGTTACGCTGATACTGTTTTTTAACATCGCGTAATGCATCCTGTGCGCCTCTTTTATCAAATTTATTTAATGCAATCAGGTCGGCAAAATCCAACATATCTATTTTCTCTAACTGAGTGGCAGCACCATATTCAGGTGTCATTACATAGAGTGATACATCACTATGGTCAACAATTGATGTGTCTGATTGTCCTATGCCCGAAGTCTCAAGAATAACTAAATCAAATCCGGCTGCTTGTGCTATAATCTGAGCATCTTTCACATATTTTGAGATAGAAAGGTTTGATTGTCTTGTTGCCAGCGAACGCATGAAAACACGAGGGTCATCAATGGCATTCATTCTTATCCTGTCGCCTAAAAGTGCACCACCAGACTTGCGCTTTGAGGGATCAACAGAGATTATTGCAATTGTCTTGTCATCAAAATCATAAAGAAAGCGCCTGACAATTTCATCTACGAGAGATGATTTACCGGAGCCTCCGGTACCGGTAATTCCAAGCACCGGGGATTTTTTCTTTTCAGCAATTTTATGAAGTTTACCTATTATTTTTTCAACCTTTTCCGGATTGTTTTCCGCGGCAGAGATAAGGCGGGAAATCTTAACATAGTCTCTGTTTTCAATATCTTTTACTTCAATGTCAGTTTCTTCACCTGTTGGGAAGTCGGCTTTTTCCATTAAATCGTTTATCATTCCCTGAAGGCCCATTTTCATTCCGTCGTCGGGCGAATAAATACGCTCAATTCCATATTTATGTAATTCCTTCACTTCATCCGGAAGTATAACACCACCACCACCGGCAAATATTTTAATATGTCCACAGCCTTTTTCTTTAAGCATATCGTACATATATTTCAGAAATTCCATATGGCCACCCTGATAAGATGTCAGCGCAATTGCCTGTGCATCTTCCTGAATAGCAGTATTTACAATTTCATGAACAGATCTGTTATGACCCAAATGGATTACCTCGGCACCTCCGGCCTGAATTATCCTCCGCATTACATTAATTGCTGCATCATGACCATCAAAAAGTGAAGCAGCAGTTACTATCCTTACATGATTTTTTGGTTTATATACTTTTGGAATCTGCATATTAATTGTAATTTAAAAAGAGTAGCAAATATAGGCAATCTGCTTTGATTGGAATAATATTGAGATCCATTAAAAACTGAGGGTAATTGCCTAATCAATACTGAATTAATATCTTAGATTAGTACACCTATTTAATAGAAAGAATTGTCATACTTTTGCGCCGCCAAATTATTTTGTACAAAAGTCAATACAATTCAAATTAATTACAAAGAAAGATGAAGAATGCTATACTTAAGCAAATACTTATACTTATATTAATATCAGGTTTTGCGATATTAAATGCTCAGGAGTCACAACCTGTCAAAATTTCGAAAGCAGTACATGCCGATGTTTCTAAGGAACTTAGGGATATGACTCCTATACAAGCAGGTTTAAGGGAAAGAACCTGGAAAAACAAGCAGGTCCCCAATAAATTAGATATTCCAAACGATTTAAAGAATATGGCACCTCTTGATGGTCCTGATCCAGTATTACAAGATAATATGAGGGGGACTTTGACAGGAGGAACAATCAACCATAATTTTCCGGGAGTTAGTAACCTCTCAGGAGTAGCTCCTCCTGATACCCAAGGTGATGTTGGCCCTGATCATTATTTCCAAATGGTAAATATGGCTTTCGCTATTTGGGATAAAGAAGGTAACTTAATGTATGGCCCGGTAGATAATATTACTCTTTGGGAGGATTTTGATGGTCCATGGTCAAGTACAAACGATGGTGATCCTGTGGTACTTTATGATGAATATGCCGACCGTTGGATAGCAACTCAGTTTTCGTTACCAAACGGAAGTGGTTCCGGACCTTATTATGAATTGGTGGCAGTATCACAAACAGGAGATCCCCTGGGTGCATGGAACAGATATGCTTTTGAATTTGACGCCATGCCTGACTACCCTAAATTTGGAGTATGGAATGATGGATATTATATGACTACTCATAAGTTTTCTGGTGGTTTTGTTGGGGCAGGTTTAACAGTATTTGATAGAGAAGCGATGTTAATTGGTGATCCGGATGCAGAAATGCAAGAATTTCATGTTGGTATGAACTACTATGGAGTACTTGCTGCTGATGCTGATGGTACAATCCCACCACCTGCAGGTTCTCCAAACTATCTTTTAGATATAGGAAGTAACCAATTACGAATGTGGGAAGTAGATATTGACTGGGAAAATACTAATAATTCTTCTTTAACAATGATAAGTACTTTATCAACCCAGCCATTTTCAACTAATGGTATTAATATAACCCAACCAGGTACCGGAACAACTCTTGCTGATATGTCGGGTATGACTATGTATAGATTGCAATATCGCAACTTTGAAGATTACCAGGTCTTGCTTACTAATCATACGGTTAATGCCGGAGGTGGTAAAGCAGGAATACGTTGGTACGAACTTAGAAATTATGGATCAGGATGGGAAATCTATCAACAGGGATCCTTTGCCCCCAATGATGGTGATAACAGATGGATGGGAAGTATAGCCATGAATAATAATGGAGATATTGCCCTTGGATATTCTGTTTCCAGTTCAAACACTTTTCCTTCTATTCGTGTTGTTGGACAATCATCGGGTGCTCCTTTGGGACTTGGTGTTTTTGATATTGATGAAACAAGTATCATTGAAGGAACCAAATCACAAACCGGTGTTAGCCGCTGGGGTGATTATGCCTGTATGTCAATTGACCCAGCTGATGGTGAATCATTTTGGTTTACTACTGAATATTCAAACGGAGGATGGAACTGGAAAACTCAAATAGCGTCATTTAGTTTCACCCAGATTCCAATTGCTGATTTTTTATCAGACGAAATTTTAATTCCTGTGGGTGAAACAGTGAATTTTTTCGATAAGACCAGTGGAATACCTACTGAATGGGAGTGGGGTTTTGAAGGAGCAACAACCACAACATCAAATGAAGAAAATCCCCAGGACATACTTTATGAGACAGAAGGAAGTTTTAGTGTACAGTTAATTGCTACTAATGAATTAGGTAGTGATCAATTAACCAGAGAAATGTTTATCACCACAAGTTCTACAATATTGCCTGAAGTTGAATTTGCTACATCAAAGGAAAGTACCTGTGTAGGTGATACCGTTTGGATTACTGACCATACCTTATTTAGTCCTAATCAATGGCAATGGACATTTAATCCTGCCACTGTAACTTATGTTTATGGTACTGATGCAAACAGTCAAAATCCTATAATAGTTATTGATGAGGCTGGTAGTTTTGATGTTAATCTTCAAGTATGGAATTTAAACGGATCGGTACAGTTGGAGAAACAAGAATTTATTGTTTCAGGTGGTTTTATTCCTTATTATAAAGAAACCTTTGAAGAAGGTAGTTATTCGGTTATGGGCTGGACAATTGATAATCCTGACGATGGTGTTACATGGCAGATATATGAAGTTGGTGGTACCTCCCCCGGAATTATGGCTGCTGGAATTGATTTTAGAGAATATTATGCAATAGGACAAAGAGATAGATTAATTTCCCCTGCTTTTAACCTCGAAGGAATAGGAAGTGCTTCCCTTGGTTTTCAGTACTCTTATGCTCAGCGTATTACTGAAGGTGCTGATTCATTATTGGTAATGGTATCTCCGGATTGTGGTAATTCATGGGTAACAGTTTTTGCTGATGCTGAAAATGGTAGTGGTAATTTTGCAACACATGAATTTATAGATGATGATTTTTGGCCAACTAATTATGAAGACTGGTGTATGGCAGGTTGGGGAGCACCTTGCATCAACCTCGACCTTAGTCAGTGGGCAGGACAACCAAATGTAAAAGTAGCCTTTGAGACATATAGTTTCTTTGGAAATCCAATGATAATTGATAATGTTACTATCAGTCAGTTTGTAGGTCAGGAAGAAAATGCTATATCTGAAAAAGAAGTTAAAGTTTTCCCAAACCCTGCTGGTAAGCATTTTAAGGTTCTTCTTCCGGATAATTATACCTTTTCCGAAATCATTATGGTAAACCAATTGGGCCAGATAGTTTACCAATCAAAAACAGATGGAGTTTCAAATATTATTGAAGTTAATCTGGGATCTGATTTGCAAAGTGGAATGTATTTTCTTAAAATAAGAGGAGAAAATGAGGAGATATCTAAAAAGGTATTGATTCACTAAATTAAAGAATAACATAGATTTTAAATCCCGCTTGGTTTTCCTTGCGGGATTTTTTTTGGATTAAATGTTTGAGATTTAGGAATTATTTTGTGTAATATTTGACCTAGTTAGAATTAATATTTAGATCGAATTTTCCCATATGCTTTATTTCCATTTGGAAAGATTAAAGAAAAAACCAGCATAATTTTTTCTTAATCAATTATTTTTATATATCTTTGATTGTTAAATGTTTAAAAAGAAATTAGAATGGGAAATAGAATAGTAGAGAGAAATGAAAATGAGCAATATGATAGAGTATTAGCAGAGCAATTAGGTATTACTTGTGATGATTTAGGAGAGTTTGAGCGGACAATTGAAGCCAATGAAAGTAAGGTTGATAACAAGAATAAAGAAGGAAGTTTAGAATTAAAGAATGTTTTTATTACAGCATTAAGAACAATAGTTTACGATTTAAAAAAGGGAGGTACGTCTTTGCGAATATCACGTAGTCAAAGTACTGTATATGATGATGCTTTTATTGCAAAAATAATAATGGAAATAAAAAGAATTATTATTTACCCTGACACTTATGGGCAAACGATACCTAATAGGTTGCTTTATTTTACGAATGATCCTAGTGACGGCTTTAATCATCAAAAATTGATAGGTTTTCTTAACGGTTATATTAATAAACTTGAAGAAAGTAGGAATGTTAACCTATATTTTGATGATTTTATAATTGAACTAAATAAATTAATAAAGTAATATCACTTATTGCAAGTGAAAATATTTATTTTGACTGTTTGTATTTTTATTGTTTTAATATTGAAGCAGTAAGAATCAGGAGTCCCCACAGCAGATCTCTGTCGAGATTGGTATTAGCAAGGCTGTATTTTATAACTGGAAAGCCAAGTATGGCGGACTGGAAATAAAAGAGGTAAAACGATTAAAAGAACTAGAGGCTGAGAATGCCAAGTTAAAAAAGATGTTTGCCGAAGTTAGCATGGAGAATTA
>Ga0164315_10001759_pt1 | contig 16398 bp, 14 predicted proteins | sample GuaBasSedimGuay6_FD_113737 | JGI IMG/M metagenome (GOLD analysis project Ga0164315, IMG submission 113737) | Subseafloor sediment microbial communities from Guaymas Basin, Gulf of California, Mexico - Guay6, Core 4569-2, 0-3 cm | ecosystem: Environmental > Aquatic > Marine > Hydrothermal vents...
ACCAGCAAGTACCGTGGCCTGCAAATACTATTCCCTGTAAATTAAGGCTACCCAAAGACCCTATAAACAAAGCCAGGCTGTAAATTTAATAATACATGCCCGTAGCGGTTATTAATCGGCTGTTATTAATGAGTCGTGTAGAAACTATCTAATTACCAGGAGAGACCTGAAACTATGTCGATTCAAGCTATCCGCGCTGAAGAAAACCTGATCACCGACGAGCCCTACTATGAACCGGTTGGGGAAGAAGTCGAAGTATTTACGGCCGCCTATCGCAATCAGTTGCCGGTTTTGTTGAAAGGCCCAACAGGTTGTGGCAAAACACGGTTTATCGAATATATGAGCTGGTTGTTGAAGATCCCCATGATAACTGTGGCCTGCCATGATGACTTAACGGCTTCCGACTTGATTGGTCGGTATCTGGTCAAAGGTGGTGAGACAGTTTGGGTTGATGGCCCCTTAACACGTGCTGCCCGTAACGGCTGCATCTGTTACCTGGATGAAATCGTCGAGGCACGCAAAGATACTTCGGTAGTCATCCATCCGTTATGCGATGACCGGCGCTTACTACCGATCGAGAAGCTCGGCGAGTTATTGCAGGTTCCGGATACGTTTTGCCTGGCGATATCCTACAACCCCGGCTATCAGAGCATTATGAAAAACCTCAAACAAAGTACGCGACAGCGCTTTGTGGCCCTTGAATTTGATTATCCAGATACGGAAAAAGAACAAATAATTGTGGCAAAAGAGGCCCCCGGCATCGACAGTGCGATGGCTGCCCAGCTGGTTAAGTTTGGTGATATGACCAGAAATCTTAAAGGCGTCGGCCTGGAGGAAGGTGCCAGCACTCGCCTGCTGGTAAACGCCGCAAAACTGATTGTCGATGGTATTTCTCCTATTGTGGCAACCGACACTGCAGTGGCGTTGGCGCTAACTGACGACGTCGATATGTTAAAAGCAATCCATGAACTCAGCCGTTCTGTTTTTTAGACGATATCTATCCAGTCAATGAAGTCAGGTGAAAAACACGAGAGCACATTAAGCCGCGAAGACCAGGATTTTATTTCCCGATGGACTGAAATCATCGGTCAATCGAATACCGATCTTGCCGACCATTTTGTTAACAGCGCACCAGAAATGTTTTCGTCACTGGACCAAACCGGCGTCGAAGCATGGCTGATGAGTGCGTTGCAGGCATTCGACGATGGAGAGCCAGAAAAAGCCGCTGACGTACTAACCAGGCCCACCGACTTTGTTAGTGACTACCTTTTTCAACATAGCCGCTGCACCCTGGATTCCGTGTCGCAGTTTTTACAGCACTTTGTTATCGGTCTCGGTGGTCGGGGGCTGACGATTACAAAACATCACGAAGCCTATACCGATACTGAGAAGATATTCCTGCCTGACCATATTAAGGATTACTTCGATCGTGAACTAAATTTTGCGGTGTATAAATTAACAGCAGTGCATCTGTGGGCACAGACTCGTTATGGGACGTGGCGACACCAGGTAGTTGAGACCCTGGGACGTGCCGGGGATACAGCCGCTGTACTGGCGGTATTTAATCGTCTTGAGTGTGTACGCCTCGATGCATGTATTGCCCGTGAATTACCGGGTTTATATCGGCAGTTTGAAGCAGTGGCTTATTATTCCGATGAGCATAAAAACGAGTGGCAAATGTTTCAGTCGCAGGTACCGTTGCTCACTGAGTCCACCGCCACAGCGTTAGACAGTGTCGCCATGATTGAACAGTACCTCGGTGAGCAATTACCAGCTTTGAAGCGTTATCAGAGTGATATGCTGCTAGCGGGTGTCCGCAAAGTGATGTCGGCCCGCATTGAACGAGAGAAATCTGCTGTGCAGGCGGCGCTTGGCGAGTTGCAGCGCAGTATTCGACAAATCATAAGTGATGATGACCAGACCTCGACAGATGATGACGAAGGGCGTTTTACCCTGGCCAAAGGAGACGATCAGGGCAAAGCTTACCGGGTCAATATGGAATTGCGCTATGACGACGAACTGGCGCAGTTAACGCCCGAAATTGAAACCCTGATGGAATCCATATTGCAGGATTTTGGTGAAATACCGGAACATTATATGGACGGGATAACGTCTATTCCCTATGCCAGCGATACAGAGGCTGATCTTGGCGATCATGGCATTGATGCAGATGTAAACGGATCCTTAGTCAATGCTATTCGATACCGGGAATGGGACTATCTTCGACAGCGCTATCGGGAGGGATACTGCTTGATGAACGAGTATGACGTTCCGCCCGTTGACGACGACTTCGTTGAAACGACGTTAGCTAAATATCGCGGCTTGCTCAAATCTATCAAAAAAACCTTCGAAGCTGTACTGGGTGAATCCAAACTCCTGCGCAAGCAGTCCCATGGCGACGATATCGATCTCGACGCGCTGATCGAAGCGCAGGCAGATTTTGCCAGCGGGCTGGAGATGAGCGACAAAGTGTACACGTGCTATCGCAATCGCGAACGCAGCATAGCCGTTATGTTCATGGTCGATATGAGTGGCTCGACTCATGGCTGGATAAACGATGCCGAGCGTGAGTCCCTGATTCTACTTTGCGAGGCACTGGAAACCCTGGGAGATCTTTATGCGATTTACGGTTTTTCCGGGAAAACCAACAAACGTTGCGAGACTTTTCGGGTTAAGCGTTTTGATGAACCATACAGTGCTATCGTGCGCCAACGTATCAGCGGCATTCGTTCAAAAGGATTTACCCGCATGGGTGCCGCAATTCGACATCTGGGCCACCAGCTGAATATGACTCGTGCGCGAACCAAACTACTGATCACCCTTTCTGATGGACGGCCGGAGGACTACGATGCCTACCGAGGCCGATATGCGGTGGAGGATACTCGACACGCTTTACAGGAATTACGTCACGACGGTATACATTCGTTTTGCGTAACAATTGACAAAGAAGCTCAGGATTACCTGCCCCATATGTACGGTGCGACAAACTACGCCGTTATTCACGAAGTAAAACAACTGCCACTTAAGGTTGCAGATATTTATCATCGTTTAACAGCTTTATGAAGCCCCATGGCCTACTTTTGTTCACCCAGATATCGATCAAAATAGGCCTGCAACTTACCGGATTTAACCAACTGTCTTAGCCAGGCATCAACATACTCTTTTAAAATAATGTCCTGGGGTAGCAGAAAACCCTTCTCAGATCGAGTCAGCAGCACGCCGGGCATGGTCGCACAGAGTTGCGGATGTAGACGGTGCTGCAATCTGACCTCAATGTCATCAGTGATCATTACATCGGCTTTGTTATTAACAATCTGACTAAAAATCATCCTGTTATCTGCATGGACAATCACCTGTGCCCGACGAATATGTTGACGAACATATTTTTCGTTGGTTCCACCTGGATTTACGATAACGCGAATATCAGGCTGGTCAATTTTGTCCAGACTGTCTAGCTGGCCTGCCATAGTACAACGACCGATGCCTGTTTTACCTCCAGCGAAATATGCAGCTGAGAAAAATCCATGACGTTGCCTGAGCAAGGTGCGGGAAATACCGCTCATGCCAATATCAAAACGCCCGACAGCAAGATCATCCATCAGTGTCAGCCAGGAGGTCTCAACCAGTTTCAGTTCGACACCCAGATGGTTGGCAAGATTCGCGGCGAGATCGATATCGATGCCGGCATAGTTGCCGGTAGCAGAGTCAATAAAACTGAAGGGTTGATAATCACCAGTCGTACCCACCCTGAGCACGCCGACACGAAGGATATCCGCGAGCACATTGGTAGTTGGTCGGGACTCCGCATGTATGAGGATCAAGGCGTGCAATAGTTGGTGCTTCATCGCAATGGACACAAATGGACTGCTGATACCTCGCTCCACCCTGGCAAGGTTGTGTTCGAACTGCGTACTATCGTGAAGCTCAGGCAAGGCCATTGGGATTTTGCTGACAATCTGCTCGCCGAGGCTGATCAGTTTTTGTCTGATCTCGGCACTGAGTTCCACAACAGGGCCATCAAGCGAAGGGTCTCTGCCCTTTGCACGCCATTGCTCAATCCAGCCACTTTGTACTGTCTTGGCAAGCTGAATCTGCAGTCGAAAAAAAGATTCGACAGATTCTCGATTGAGCTGCTTGTGCTGAGCATTTGATATGGCACTAGCAAGCACAAGTTGTTCGCGCTGTTTGTTTTCAACGCTGATATTGTTTACGAACTTGTACGCTGCAACGTCTTTCATCAGTTGTAAGCGACCATCTACCAGAAGTAGCAGCTGATCGAGCGCGGAATCGCTAGCTGTAGCCATAGGCATACCACTGAGTAACAGCACCAGTAGCCAGGATTGCCCAGATAAAAATAGTCGCAAGCGTCGTTTCATCATAATTTATGTGTAGAACCTCTTATCAAGTGGTTCCTTTTGGAATTGAGCCCGAATTCTAACCAACCCCCGCTAATAAAGGTATTTTGCTTAGCGGCTACCGGTCTGAAAATTTTGAGCAAGCCATGCAAGCCAGGCTGGGCCGCAGATATCCAGCGATCCGAAAGCAATGTACGCTACCTACCAGTAAAAACTGATCAGGGCCAGCGCAAACAAGTTTGGTCTAAAAATAATTGTTAAGACCCCTTTTTTTCCCTTTTTCAGTACCAGTGTTTTCACGTACTATCCATAAGGGATCTATCACGTACTATAAAAATTTCTTAATAAGGAGAAAATTATGACGAGTTTAGCTGGAAAAGTAGCACTGATTTCTGGTGCAGCACGAGGACAGGGGGCTGCAGAGGCCAAAATTTTTGCAGAGCGTGGTGCCAAAGTTATGCTCTGTGATGTACTGGACGAAGATGGTAACAAAACCGCTGCCGCAATCGGCGCTGCGGCTGCGTACACACATCTTGATGTCACCGATGAAAACGCCTGGCAGGCCGCTGTCGCCGCTACTGTCGCCAAGTTTGGCAAGCTCAACGTGCTGATAAACAACGCTGGTATCGCCGATATGAATATGCTCAAAGAGATGTCCGTAGAGCAATATATGAAGACCATACAGGTCAACCAGGTCGGCGTCTTTCTGGGCATGAAAAGCGTCGCCGGGGCGATGAAAGATGCCGGGGGCGGCTCGATTATAAACATTTCCTCAATCGCGGGCTTCGGTGGAGCAGCTGGTGGTATCGCCTATTGCGCCAGTAAATTTGCTGTCCGCGGCATGACAAAAGTTGCCGCTATGGAGCTTGGCCCGGATAATATTCGGGTTAATTCGATCCACCCCGGCGGCATTCTCACCCGTATGCTTACCGATGCCGGACTGACATCTGACAGTGCCAACGACCTGTTTTCCAAAGCACCCATTGGCCGTATTGGCCAGCCAGAGGAAATGGCAACTCTCGCTGCCTTCCTTGCTTCGGACGATAGCTCTTATTCAACTGGCTCCGAGTTTGTTGCCGATGGCGGCCTCACTGCGGGATTCGCGCTGGACTAAATAGCACAGTAAGACAGCCAGTTAATGTGTGGCGCTTGCCTTAATTTCACTCATGGCAAGTGTCACACGCGGCGGCTCACTACCTCGACCGGAGGAGGTGTCGATGACTGGCTAGCATACCAATCCTGGAATACTGATCAGGGCGCCTCTAATATCAAAGAATCCCCGATATCAAAGAGCCCCTGATATCAAAGAACCTCTAATAATATGGTCAACAGAATCATAACGATTATTAATTGATTCGTAGTTAGTTCCAGGCTCAGCAGGCAAAACGTAACCGAGATGGATTTATGAGCTTAACCGCCGAACTTTACCTGCAGTCCATTAGTGAACTTGCCCCCAGCATTGCCCGTGGAGAGTTGTCACCCGTCGAGCTGACCGAGGGTCTACTGGCTCGCATAGAAGCCCTGGAGCCGCAACTAGGCAGCTACGCCCTGGTCACCGCCGACCTTGCCATGGAACAAGCTCGATCAGCTAGCGAAGAAATTGCACGGGGCAATTACCGCGGACCACTCCATGGTATCCCCATTGCGGTGAAAGACCTTATCTATATTGGCGGTCTGCCAGCGGCCTGTGGCTCCGAGGTACTACGTGGATGGCGGCCAGACTACGATGCTACGGTGTATAAAAAGCTGGAGGACGCCGGGGCGATTATTGTCGGCAAGCTGGCTATGACCGAGTTTGCCCTGTCCGGTTACCACCCTTCCTATCAACCACCTCGCAATCCCTGGAACCCGAACTACTGGCCCGGAGTATCGTCCAGTGGCTCAGGCGTAGCAACAGCCGCGGGGCTTTGCTTCGCAGCCCTGGGAACGGATACAGGGGGATCGATCCGCTTCCCCTCCGCAGTCAACGGGATCGTCGGCCTCAAACCAAGTTATGGCCGTGTCAGTCGTTATGGTGCTTTCCCTCTAGCCCAGAGCCTGGATCATGTCGGACCAATGACCCGTAGCGTTGCCGACGCGGGCATCGTACTCAATGCCATCGCTGGTTATGACGTCAATGATCCCACCTCGCTGGTCAGTCCCTTGCCCGATCTCAGCACCTTCCTTAACAGAGATCTAAAGGGTTTGCGTATTGGCTTTGACCGACGTTACGCCATCGACCTTGCAGATCCACAGGTGGGCAATAGTATTCTGGCTTCTCTTGAAGTCTTTATCGAACTGGGCGCACAAGTTGTCGACATAGACATTGTCGGCATTGCCGATACCACTAACTTCTGGTTCGCACAAACCGCGGTTGAGGCTGCCTGGGATCACCGAGAATACTTCCCCGCCTGTGAGCAAAGCTATGGCCCGGTATTTCGTGAGTTATTAAATTACGGCCATCAATGCAAAGCCACTGTACTCGTAGAAAGTCAGCTGGCAAAAAAGAAAGCACGACATACACTGCAATGCGCCTTCCAGCAGGTGGATGTAATCCTCTGCCCCTCGGCACCCACACCACCCCCGCTGGTGACTGATTTTGGGCCGCAAATGGTTTTACCGCCGGAAGCCTTAGCACCCATTGTCACTTTCACCGCACCGTTTAACTTCAGCGGTCACCCCACTTTATCGATACCCTGTGGATTTACCGAAGATAAACTCCCGCTAAGCCTGCAATTAATCGCACCACTGGAGCAGGAACAAAACCTGATAATGGTGGGCCATGCTTTTGAGCGAGCAACGGACTATCAGCAAACCCCGCGTATGGCAGTGTCCAACGCCGACTAATTGAGGTCAGGCAGAATTATTAAGATGCCGAAAATTCGTGATCCCTTTCAGCCACGCTAGTTTTCAATCAAAAGCCTTACCCATTTCATCGGTATCATTGAACTTCCGCATATGGGTGATACGACCATCGTTGTCAAAGGTCAGCCAGTGTACGAAACGCATGTTGTACTTGCGGCCAGTGGCGCGAACCAAACTCTGCTCTTCACCACGAACAGCCACCGTCCTGGCATCGGCAACCCATTCATCCATATTGAGCGGGCCCATTTCTATAGCCTCGGCAATCTCGGTCATGTATAGCAGGAAGCCACTCACACCCTGATAGCGGCCGCCAAAAGGAAGATGCTCCGGCAGGTAGTTTTCAAGCACAAAATCATCGGCCAGACACTCTTCGCTAGTCAGCGGAATTGAGTTAGGTTATTCTTTTCTACTTCAGTAAACATCGGGGAACAGACAATATGAATCTAACTAACAATCGCAATCTTTACGCTATCGCATGTTTGCTGGTTTTTACTCTCGCTGCCTGCTCGCCAGAGCCGGGCAGTAAAGCCTGGTGCGAGGATATGGACAAGAAACCCAAAGGTGACTGGTCGACAAACGAAGCGATGGAATATAGTAAAAGCTGTCTATTTGACTAAACGTTTGTATAACCTTTAATCACCGTCTAAGCGCCGTCATTTTTTTTGCCAGCTATTTTTTCGCGTAGCTGGCTATGGCGTTCTTTTAAGCGAGCTTTCTGCCGTCTCATGATTTCCCTTGCATGAAAAACTGTCGGCACGTTGTTACGATTGCGATTAAGAATAACAGTAATAAAAACAGCCTCTAGCGCCACCCATATGTCGAATATCACCACCAGACGAAATAGCGCTGATTCGTCAAACAACACCATGATGTAATAGGCAGGGACCATTGCGACAGCGGAAGCCTTGGCTGACCAGGTATGAAAGCTGGGTAGCTCATGGAATTTCAAAAAGCCCAGTGCCGTCGGCACCAGATAACAGACCATGACAGTAAACACAAACCAGACTTCCCGGTAGAATATATCGGGCCAGATCCAGAGCAGGGCGACCACCATCGCACCATAGGTTAAAGCGTCTCCCCAGCTATCCAGCTTGGCACCTAGCTCACTGGTCTGATTTAGCTTACGGGCCAGATAACCATCAGCTGCGTCGGTCGATAAGGACACAGCCAGCAACACTAAAAACCAGGTTTCCCGCTGCTGATCAGCCAGCACCAACAGTACCGGTACCAGCAATAGTCTGGCACCACTTAATATATTGGGAATATTGATAACTACTTTACTCATGAATTCGTCGGTGGTGCTCTATACTGCTTCTTCCCCATCTTGACAGCCCATCCTGAAAACCCAACTCAGCAGCTCAACTTAGCAACTCATCCTGACAGCCCACCTTGATAGATAATAGCGAGTCTGAATGCCGCGAGAGCTGATTTTAACGCATTTTGGTCTTCGGGCTAAGCTGACACACAAGCGCGTTGGCGATCGATTTCATACAGGCAAACGCCTGCTGCCACAGATACATTAAGGCTACTCACCACTCCGTGCATAGGTAGCTTCACCAGGCGGTCGCAAGTCTCCCGGGTTAAACGCCGCAGACCTTTACCCTCCGCACCAATCACCAGCGCCAGAGGACCGGTCATATCGGTATCGTACAAAACTTCCTCCGCAGCTCCATCGGTACCGATAACCCAGATGCCCGCCTTTTTCAGCCGCTCCAGTGTGCGTACCAAATTGGTAACCACTACAAAAGGCACAGAATCAGCCGCCCCCGAAGCGACTTTGCGCACCACAGGAGTAATGCCCGCAGAGCGATCCCTGGTAGTAATAAGCGCATGCACACCCACGGCATCGGCAGTGCGTAAACAGGCGCCTAAATTATGGGGATCGGTAATTTCATCAAGCACTAACAGCAGTGCGTGCTGGTCGAGATTAGCCAGTAAGCGATCAAGATAAGTTTCATCGGCAACTTCTGTCGATGTACACAATGCAGCGACGCCCTGGTGATTGCCGTCTACCAGCTGATCTAATTCCGCACGACTGGCCCACGCCCAGGGTATATCCTGCGCATCGGCGAGCGATTGTATTTTTTGTACGCGTCTGTCGTTGCGGCTCCGTAACAGGCGTAATTCCTGAATTTGACGCGCATCGGTTTTTAACAATGCAAGTACGGTATGCATGCCGTACATCCACTGGTTTTGTTGCTTGTCACTCACTGGTACACACCTGATCCGCCTCTAACCTGCTACTGGCGCTATTTTAGAGCTTTGTTGCGGCTATATCAGCATTTGCGGGACATACAAGCCTCAGACAAATCCTCCGCCATCCATCTCTGCCAGAAGCCCATAAAAAAGGGCTCACTAAAGAGCCCTCTGCCATATAAAAAAGATGGATTACACAGGATCCGGTACCGGCATACGGCCAATATAGTCTGCTGCAATACCACCGATATAAAGCTGGCCCTCATGTTCAAGAACGCTGGTCACCATACCAAACGCGCCATCGTGGGCATCAATAAAATGGGTAATATTACCCTCCATATCAACACCAACAAATAATCCATAACCCGGCACATTGAGGCCATCGAAGAATTCGGGCACCGGTGCCAACGATTTTGGCAAACGCAGCATCAGCTTTTTCAGAAAAGGTTTTGGCGCCAGGGTTTCAAGACGCGGGAAACGCGGGAAGGCCAGCGCCACCCAAAAAGTATCTTTGCCATTGAAGGTGATATTGTCCGGGCCGCCGGGCAAGTTTTCTACAAACGGCTCACTTTGCCCTGCTTTTGGCCCCTTTAACCACAACCGTGTCACACAAAAGCCCAGAGTCTGGTTAACCAACACATACTCATCGTCTGGCCCCATGATCACACCATTGGAAAGATGCATACCATCCAGCGCTACACTACTGGTTTTCGTCGCCGGGTCATAACAAATCAGTTCGCCCAGGGCATTGTCCTCCATAATCGCGTAATCCGCTTCTTCCAGGGTCCACTTCGAGGAAATGTCACTGAAATAAATTTTGCCATCGCCAGCGATAGCCAAATCATCCGGCACCTTGTACCTACGCCCATCGACACTATCGCTCAGTACGCTGATCTCACCCGATGGCGTCAGGCAGAGCAGGCCTTTGTTGGCATCGCAAATAATAAGATTGCCGTTGGCATCGAACTTTAAACCCAGCGGATGGCCTCCGGTATTACCCAACACCTCCGGGTCGCCTTCACCTTCAATCTGCATGCGCACCACATCGCCATTAGCTAATCCGGTATAGATATAGCCGTCTTTAATCGCGGTAGCTTCCGGCCCTTCGATCTTGCCTAGCCACAATTTTTCAGCGCTGGACATTTTATTTCGGTGGGCAAAACGACCTTCATAGGGCGGAGCGATGGGTGGATTCCACCCCTGTGGATCAATGGGAACAGGCCAGAACAACAAGTAAACGGCACCTAGAATACCAATCAAAATAAATAGTTCAGCCACAACACACCTCCTGTATCTAATTGTTTTAATTTAGGATGGCTCGATAGAGCTGCGGCTAATATACGATTACGCTCATAGCGATGCAACGATTTCGGCACGCCACCGAAATAAGCGGTTAGTTTACTTCGACTTTTTATTTTGCGCCTTGCGCGGCGACTGATGCACATCTGTAGCACGGGCGCCCTTTGTCGGGCGTTTACTTTTAGCCCCGGACTTTTTCCCTCTGGCTTTTTTGCTCCTGGTTTTTTTGCCGTCCGTCTTTTTAGCTTTGGACGATTCGCTCGTGTTGGCAGATTTCTTTCTGGATGATTTTTTCCCAGTTGATTGACGCTCTTTGTGCTCGCTGGTCAGCTCCTGGGCTCTTGCTGATGCCACTGGCTGTTGTTTTTTTCGCTTTCTTTTAGAGCTGCCGCCAGTACCGTCATCAACCAGTTCCAGGTCAATCTTACGCTCTTCCATATCCACTCGGGCAACCCTGACCTGTAAAACATCACCGAGGCGAAAGGTGCGACCCGTGCGTTCACCTACCAGTCGGTGATGAGCCGCTTCATGGTGATAATAATCCTTCGGCAAGCCGGTAATGTGTACCAGGCCATCGATATAAATCGGCTCGAGTTCAACAAATAAACCAAACCCGGTGACCGAGCTAACTACGCCTCTGAATTCACTACCCACATGTTCGAGCAAATATTCGCACTTAAGCCAGTTCACCACACTGCGGGTAGCCTCGTCGGCCCGACGCTCGGTCATAGAACAATGATCACCGCCTTCATTAATCTGCACGACGTTGTATGGATAGTTTTTTTCCAGCGCCTGCAGTTGGGCGCCGGTATTACGGTTTAAATGGGCAACACGTTTTTTGCTACGTAGCAAAGCTCTGATAGCTCGGTGAACCAGAAGGTCGGGATAACGTCGAATCGGCGAGGTAAAGTGAGTATAGCCCTCATAATTAAGTCCAAAATGGCCCGCATTATCGGCCTGGTAAACCGCCTGGGTCATGGAGCGCAGCATGACCGACTGAATAATGTCAGCATCCGGGCGTCCAGCTGCCTGATTAAGCACCTCCTGGTAATCATGGGCTGAAGGCTTATCCCCTCCGGGCAACCCGAGGCCTAATTCACCCAGGAATGAACGTAAATCTTCCAGCTTTTCCTCCCGCGGCCCCTCGTGAACACGGTATAAAACAGGTAATTTACTCTTTTCCAGCAACGTTGCCGCACACACATTGGCAGACAACATACACTCTTCGATAAGCCGGTGGGCGTCGGTGCGTTCGGTGGGAATAATCTGTTCAATCTTCCGTTCAGTATCAAACAATATGCGCGTTTCTACCGTATCAAAATCAATAGCACCCCGTAAGGCGCGGTTCTCCTTCAAAGCACCATAAAGATCATGAAGATTATCGATATGAGCGACGATATTTTTGAACTGCTGACGAACCGGGCTATCACTCTCCCGCCGCTCTGCGATCATCACCGCCACCTGGGTGTAGGTGAGACGGGCACGGGAGTGCATTACCGCTTCATAAAATTGAAATTGCTTGACCACACCAGAGGTGTCGATGCGCATTTCACAGACCATACACAGACGATCCACTTCCGGCTTGAGTGAGCACAGACCATTGGATAGTTTTTCCGGTAGCATGGGCACCACCTGCCCGGGGAAGTAAATAGAGTTACCCCGTTCATACGCTTCAATATCCAGCTCGCTGCCAGGCGCGACATAGTGAGACACATCCGCTATCGCCACAAACAGGCGCCAGCCATTCCTGCCCATTCTTTCGCAGTAAACCGCATCATCAAAATCCTTTGCGTCCTCCCCATCAATGGTAACCAGTGGCAGGTGACGTAAATCGATACGATTTTTTTTGTCACTATCAGGTATTTCATTGGCGATACCGGCGAGCTGCTTTCCAAGTGCTTTAGGCCAAACATGTGGCAATGAAAAATTGTGCAGCGCCAGCTCAATCTCCATGCCCGGTGCCAGGTGGTCACCGAGCACCTGGATAACCCGACCCGCAGGCTGAGAGTTCCGCGAAGGTTGTCTGGTAATAGCGACAAGTACTATTTGCCCTGGCTTCGCAGCAGTCGCTTCTTCCGGAATAATCAGTACGTCCTGACTGATACGTGGATTATCCGGACGCACAAAATATATACCGCTCTCTGAAAAATAGCGGCCGACTAACTGCTCGGTACGATGCTCAACAACCTCGACAATGGATCCTTCCGGCCGCCCACGTCGATCATGGCCCGCAATTCGAACCAGCACCTCATCGCCATCCATAACGCGGCGCATTTGCCGGCTAGACAGAAAAATATCACCGTCAGCGCCCTTCGATAAAACAAAACCAAAGCCTTCTGGGTGACCAGACACCCTGCCCTTAACAAGATTCATCTTGTCCAGCGTGCCATAGGCGCCACGCCGGTTTCTCACCGTTTGACCATCGCGCTCCATCGCCCGCAGACGACGGCGCAAAGCTTCTATGGCATCATCATCCGCGAGGCGAAATTCGCGGCACAGTTCCTGATGGGTCAGCGGGCCAATGCTCTTTTCCAGATGGCCCAATATAAATTCGCGGCTGGGGATGGGGTTTTCGTAACGGGCCGCCTCGCGGGCAGCATGGGGGTCAGCGCTTTTCTTTTTATTCATAGCGGCATCATAACAGAGCCACATGACAACACGGTGAAGCTATGGCAATGAAAGTGGCAATCAAAGTGGCAATGAAAATTGACAAATAATTGCCTGCCCAGTAGAGTGCGCACGCCCCGAAAGGGTCGATTCATACCTGTTGCCCAGGTGGTGAAATTGGTAGACACGCTAGCTTCAGGTGCTAGTGCTCGCAAGGGCGTGGAGGTTCAAGTCCTCTCCTGGGCACCACAAACACTCTAACCTATTGATTCATAAGGTTTTATAGCCTACAAAACTTTTGTGCGACCAAGGTGGTACACCTTGGTGATACAGCGCGAGGTTTCAATGGCTTCCTGTCAGTTTCTAATTCGCAATCGTCATCAAACGGTTTGGTACAGCCGCGTTATCATCCCTGCAAGTTTGCGTACTGCCTTCAGTGGCAAACGTGAACTTCGTAAGTCTCTCGGCACGCCTGACAAAGCACTAGCAAAAAGACATTCTTTGGATTTCTGGCTAGACTGTCAGAATGGATTTGATCGACTAAAAGAAAATAACAATCTAAACGCCTCTTTTCGAAATACGGACGAATTCATAACGTGGCTGTCCGAACATGTGCACAACCAGGGGGAAAAAAGCCCAATGAAAGATATCGATACTACGGATGCTCTGGGTCGTAGACATATCATTAAATTAAATGGCGATACAAAAGCGGAAGCAGAACTCGCAAAACAACTTCATGACGATGCGACAGTACTAATCCTTGAATTGAAGGATAACCCAGAGGTATTACACGATTTACTAAACCTTCGAGACAATCATTTTCCCCCAACTGAATCTCCGCCCGAAACCCAAACCGCTGTCAGTGAGGCAATCGACCTTTACATCGACAAATTGAATACACAGGGGCGTAAGGGCAAGAAGCTGGCGCAGCGCACCTTGCTTAACTATCAAGGGCGGTTGGAATTCTGGAAAGTGCATTTTGGCCAAACGCCAATTAATGAAATTACCCTTAAAGAACTCGCCCGTATTCAGACATGGATAACACGCCTTCCTGTCAATTTCGCCAAAAAGGGACTCTCCGTACAAAAGGCTATCGAGAAAGCCCAAAATCCAGAAGTAAAGCACAAGGTCATTTCGGACAAGACAAGAGCAGAATATCTAGGGCAGCTCAAAGCCCTGCTGGAATATGCCTTTTCGAGTGGAATGATCACTGCTGATATGGCGCAGCACGTTGAAATACCAAACACCAAACAGACTAAGACCGTTGAACGCCTCCCCTTTACCTCGGAAGATTTGGCAAAAATGTTCCCAAGCGAAAACTACGGTAAAGAACCAGCAGCGAGAAAAAGCGGTATTGATCCTGCGGCTAAATTTTGGTTTCCCCTAATTGCGGCTTTCACTGGCGCAAGGCTGGAAGAAATTGCCCAACTCAAACCCTCCGATATTAAAACCTGTCCAGATACAGGTATTATCTTTTTGGACATTGTTGACCAGGGAATTGCTGGCGATGGTAAAAAGAAAAGTCTAAAGAACAAGAATTCTATTCGCCCTATTCCCATCCACCCCACGCTGATAAAAGTAGGCTTTCTAGATTTTGTCGATCACCGAAAAGCCGACAAGAAAGATGGACGGCTATTCAAACTCAAACGCGATAAGCAAGGCCGACTGGCTCGCGCGCTCTCTGCTTGGTTTTCCCGAAATGATAGACGGAAAGATGGAACGATAATAAAGGGCTATATCGAGAAGTGCGGTATTGAAAGCAAGGGCGTAGATGAAGAGGGTCAGCAGTGGCTGAAAAGTTTCCATAGTTTCCGGCATACGGCAATTGATAATATTCGTGGCAAAAAATTCGAGGGTGGACAGTTTATTCGCGAGCTAGACATAGCTCTTGTGATGGGGCATGAAAAAAACAAAAAAGAAACCGCCAAATACGGCAAAGATAGATCACAACTTGAACTGAGAAAAGCCGTGATTGATGCGCTAGATTATACAACGGTGGATTTCTCTAAGCTTAAATGGAAGAGCTGATAGCAGACAACAACTACCTTGTTAACAATGCTTGTCTCTCAAGCACTTGATGGACAACGGCTTTATCATCGTCAGATACAGAAATGTGATCCGCTTCTAGTTGAATTATTTGACGTATCCAATCTACTATAATTGGGCGCAATCTTTTATGGGGAGCAGAATCGTTTTTTGACCATCTTGTAATGGTACTGAGATTAACGCCAAATTCATCCGACATATCAAAAGGCTTAATATTGTAGCGCGATATAGCTGTTTTGATCACGGCACCAAATATTTTGGAGTCCGTTAAATCGAGTGATGGATCGCTCAATAAATCAATAAATCCTTTTTCAGTGCTTTTATTCCATGCGTCAATTAAAGACATTCTATCCATGCTTTCTGCGAATCTAGCCGCTTTTGCTACTTTAGTCATGTCTATTCCCTTACCATAGGACTGTCAACCGTAAAGTCAAATTATAGCAAAATAAACGCATAATGCAATATTATTGCATAGATAAATTACTACAAGAATAACAATTCTTTTGCCAAGGAATGATCGAATGCCAGGCCCGCTCTACACTGTCAGAATTATTCGCGCAAAGGATATCGACCTTGAATTAGAAAAAATCATTAATTTCTACACCACCAATCACGACCCAAGAAATGCCGACAGAGATGCATTGACACTATTGACGACTATAAAAGATCGTAATGTGTTCACGATAGAAGACAGCGAAGGAAATATTGTTGCAATATCAGCCGTATTTAGGAAAGGGAGACACCTCGAAAAAGGAGGAACGCGTGTTATCCAAAACGGCTATGGTTTTCAGAAAATTTTAAATTGGTGCATTGCCTGCCAGACATTTCTCTTTGTTTGAGTCTGTAAATAATTCTGTGTAACTGCCATGGTTAAACGTAATCTGCCAGGCGGTCTTCAAACTCAATCATAAAACGATTCAGCGCTGGCTTCCAATTTCGGATTGGCATGGTCCATCGTTTGGATGCTTGTTGTATTGCCAGATAAATAACTTTCTTCGCTGCGTCATCGGTAGGAAATAATTTGCGTTTTTTGATGGCTTTACGGATAACG
>Ga0164315_10001761_pt1 | contig 16389 bp, 13 predicted proteins | sample GuaBasSedimGuay6_FD_113737 | JGI IMG/M metagenome (GOLD analysis project Ga0164315, IMG submission 113737) | Subseafloor sediment microbial communities from Guaymas Basin, Gulf of California, Mexico - Guay6, Core 4569-2, 0-3 cm | ecosystem: Environmental > Aquatic > Marine > Hydrothermal vents...
AGGCCGGGGGTATCAACCGAAGGTGCTTGATTTGATCCTCGTTGCCAGCATCCAGGCAATACGATTTATACGACGACATGATCAACGCATTGTAATAAACAATGCAGTTCGTGAGTAAGTTAGCGCAACTGTTCCACATCGCCATTTCTTCTGGATTTCTGCCACGAAATTGATTACCTCCCAGTGACGCTAACGCTCTTTTTAATCCTTGAACCGATTCGCCCCGATTTAATGATTCCTGGATCACTTGCCGCAATTGCTTGTCATTTGCATAGTCCAACAGGTGCAAGCATTTAAAAACACGATTATATTCGGCGAGCGCCAACATGGTCGCGTTGTGTTGTTGATAGCCACAGAGTTTTTTGACGAGGGTGGATTGCTGAACGGTTCGCCTGCCCAGCGTAATTGCGGGGGTTGTCGTGGGTTTGAAGTGCTCAAGAAAACCGGTTTCTTCGTTCACTTCGCGGACAACATTGACGATCGTTTCTCTGTCGAAGTGGGCAAAAAAACGTTCTGTTAACGTATGATCTTTGGGTGTGACGGCTCTTGACCAGAGTAGCGTGTCTGAATTGGGTTTGCGTTTAATGTAAGTATTTTTACCGGCAGCAATGCGCTGACCCACCGAAGCATTTTTCTCGCCCAACGTATCCTTCAGTGTGGCCAAATAATCCCCGCTTGGTTGCATCTTCCAGCCCAAGCCTGCTTCATGCAAATATTTATTGCGCTGGCGCCATATGGCGTCATTCACCAGATAATCATCAAAACTGCGGAATTCCAGGCTATTTTTAACATAAAGGTCACCATTGTGAAGGGCGGTATTGAGCAGCTTGTAGAGATACATTTCATGTCTATTCGCGATCCTCCTTTTATCGTTCTCATCGCTAGACGAATCTATTGTGAGGTATTTTTTATCACCTTGCTTAACGAGGCGACCATCGATGGGTGGTGATGGCGGGTGTAATTTGAGGGTGGCCTTGACCGTAGTGATATGTCGTTCCAGCACGGTATTGCCGCGACAACCGAAATCCAATGCCAGCAATAGTGGCCGAATATTGCGAGTCACTTGAGCAAAGTGCGTGTCGATATAGTCCCACTGAAAGACAGCTTTATCCGGCTTTACTTTTGCCAGATTTTGACTGACCAGTGGCAACTGATCTCTGGCAATCAAGTTGAATGCTCGACGGCGTACCGTGCCAAATTCGTCACTGTCTTCGATCGTGTTATCGACAAATAGATTCAATACCTGAGGCACTTTTTCTATTTGATCAAGTAATACCAGCGCTTGTTGCTTCACTTGTTCATCACGATAGGCTACGGCTTGATCGTTAAAATCTTTATACGCCAAGAGAAATGACTGAGTTAAGCTGTCATTCGAAATGCGAAGTCGTGTGGTGACGAAGCAAGTCAAATAGATGAGGGCTTTTTCTCGCTTTAACTCGCGCAATCGACTGATGTCATACTGCTGACACCGTGTGGCAAAGTAGCGAATATTGCCGTCGGATAGTTTTAGTTTTTCCATCAATCCAAGTGCGTCGACAGACAATTCTGACAACATCCGGTGGCGCCACAATTCTTTTTTAATTTCACCGGGCTTGTAGGCCTTGGTCAATTTCTTCAGATCCTTTAGTCGATAGTTTTTCTCATTGCGATCGATCAGCTGAAAAAAAGGCATCTTTATTTGAAAGGTGCCTTCCAATCAGTGCGGCCAGGCGTGCTTCTTCCGTATTAACGACGCTTGATATCACTTTTTGTAGTGTTGAGTAGCGCGGTATGGCCATCTGCTTTGATTCCAGCAATGCGACCATATCTTTGAACAGCTGTGTTTCATCAACATACAACGTCGCCCGCTTGTTCAAATACGTTAACAACTCTAACTCAACCGGTTGATCGTAACGTTGATAGCCCACAATGCTAAATACAGCATGATAGAGCCGACCGCGGGTTTGCCGGTCTATATTTTTATTTTGCTTGCTGGCCGATGGGAAGTACCGCTCCGCCACATAACGGTAATCGTCGGCAATGTCTTTCCAGCCGTAAACCAGGCAGACGGGTTTAACTTTGAAGTACCCCAGTATCAGCACAAGATGGATGCGATTCCGGTATGAATTAAGACGGTTTACCGCCGCATACTCTTCGTCGGTCAGTAGTTACAAAAAATAATCCCTTTCATGCTGGTTAAACTGGGGGACGCTGTAGAGTTCTTGCACTTCTGGCAGGGAAAAGAGAGAAAGGCGTTTGCCTTGAGATGTCATGGGTTCCTCCATCAAAAGGGAGGATTGTATACGGAAGGAAGCGAATAAATAATAGCCAGAAAACAAGGAATGTAGCATTGGTTAATTGTCCTCCCGCGCTACAGGTTGCGCCAGCCGTGGCTAACAGCCGTGGCTAACAGCCGTGGCTTGCAGCAATAAGTGCAACATTTTGCGGCTTTCTGGGTTTAACCCCTATTGCTGCTGCAGAGTCAGGCAGGTTTCGGCTAGCAGCGAATAGCTGCGAATAGCTTGCACCTCACAGGATGCACAGGTAGCATCGAATTTCAATATATCATGGGCTGTGATGCCGTGCGGCGTTACAACTGCTGGCCGAGCAGGTGGAAAACACCGCTCACCATTAATAACGATACCTCGCAACTACCAACGAACAGGAATTGGCAGCATGACAAGGCAACATGTTCTGGACGGTATAAAAGTACTCGATTTTACCCACGTACTGGCAGGCCCAAGCTGCACACGATTGATGGTCGAAACCGGCGCGCAGGTCATCAAAGTGGAAGCGGCACCCGGCGGCGACATGGTTAGAGGTATGCCCGCCCTGAAAAACGGCCGCAGTGGCTACTACATCCAGCAAAACCGTGGGAAAAAATCCATCTGCCTGAATTTACGTGACCCCCGCGGCCGGGAAATTATTCTTAAGCTGGTTGCCGATGTTGATGTCGTGGTTGAGAACTTCACCCCGGGGGTGATGAAGCGACTGGGTATTGACTACGAAACCCTCCGCGCCATCAATCCTAATTTGATAATGTGCTCCATTTCCGCTTTTGGACAGACCGGCGAACTCTCTAACCTGCCCGGCTTTGACTATATTGCCCAGGCCTACACCGGGGTAATCGACATGATTGGTGAAGAGCATGGCTCACCCTATTTTGCCGGTCTCGGCATTGGCGATGTATCAACCGGTGCCCATGCTTACGGGGCAATTACCGCCTCTTTGTTCCATCGGGAGCGTGGCGGTGGCGGACAACACCTCGACATTACCCTCATCGACTGCCTCTTTCACTGTCACGAAATTAATGTTCAAGCCTATGACGGCAGCAATGGCGCCATCGTGCCCCACCGCGCTGGTGCCCACCACTTTGCGGTCACCCCACTGGGTATGTTCAAGGGTAAGGACAAATACCTGGTAATCGTTGCCATCGGCAACCAGTGGGAAAATCTGCTCAAAGCGATTGGCCATGAAGAATTCAGCTCCGACCCCCGCTTTGTCGACAACGCGGGACGCACCGAGCACAAACAAGTCCTGATCGACGCCATTGAAGGCTGGCTGCAAACCACAGAGAGTGACGAAGACGCGATTCGCATACTGCAGGAATACCATGTCCCTGTGGCACCCGTACTCAGTGTACCCGAGGCCATGGCCCTCCCCCACCTGATTGAGCGCCAGACCGTGCGTACAGTCTCCGACCGTGCTTTTGGCGATATCAAGATACCGGGTGTACCACTGCGTTTTTCTGAATTCCCGGAGTTTCTCGAACTGCAGGCCTCCTTTCTCGGCGAGCACAACAACGAGATATTGGAACAACTGGGTTACACCGCCGGGGATATTCAGATACTGCTCGATGAGGGTGTACTGGCTGATGAGCCTGTGGTCAACGCCTCATAAAAAAACACCCCAAAAAGCACAGCCCCGGCGAATAACTGGGATACTGCAAGGAAATATTTCCCTGTCACCCCTTTATTCATCTTATGCTTCAAGTGATAATGGTTAATAATTCCGATCAATAGCAGGGGAAAAAGCGATGAAAGCAAGAGCAGCGGTATTTAGGGGAAAAGGTGTTGCCCTTAACATTGAAGAAGTGGAAATTGATAATCCGCATCCCAATGAAGTGTTGGTCAAAACGGTTGCCTGTGGGGTTTGCCATAGCGATCTGCACTATATGCAAGGATCGATCCTGGGGCCTCCTCCGCCTACCATACCGGGACATGAGCCGGCGGGAATCGTTGAGGCCGTGGGATCAGCGGTGAGATCAGTAGCCGTTGGTGATCATGTCATAGCCTGTACCTCACTATTTTGCGGTCGATGTAAACAATGCCAACAAGGCCGTCCCTACCTGTGTGTGGACCGACAAGCCTGCCAACGCAAAGAAGGCGATGCACCACGAGTATCCCAGGATGGCAAACCGGTGGAGCAGTTTGCGGATCTTTCCGGATTTTGCGAAAAAATGCTTGTACATGAAACAGCTGTAGTAACAATCGATGATGACATCCCTTTAGAAAGCGCGGCATTGGTCGGTTGCGCAGTGACTACTGGCGTTGGCGCCGCTCTTAACACAGCCAAGGTAAGGCCTGGATCGACAGTGGCGGTATTCGGTGCCGGTGGAATTGGTATTTCAATCATTCAGGGTGCGCGTATTGCCGGAGCGAAACAAATCATCGCCATAGATCTGGTACCCGAGAAGCTGGAAATCGCATGTAAGTTTGGCGCTACACATACCATTCTTGGTGGTCCAGACAGCCCGGATGGCGACCCCGTCAGGGCAGTCAAAAAATTGAGTCGCGGTGGTGTCGATTATGCCTTTGACGCGGTGGGTATGACGCAGTTATCACAACAGTGCTTTTATTCCCTGGCTCCCCGCGGCCTTGCCATTATCGTTGGCGCGATTCCCCCGGGGCAAAAACTGGAGCTTGACCCCGCGCATTTTTATGTTGAGAAGTCGATTACCGGTTGTTACATGGGGTCCAATCGTTTCCACATTGACGCCCTCGATTACCTGGATCTTTATAAACAGGACAGGCTGGACCTGGACTCCATGATTTCAGAACGTATACGACTCGAAGATATTAACGAGGCTTTTAAATTGATGGAGGGAGGGAAGGTAACTCGTAGCGTCATCACCTTTGACTAAGATAATGTCGAAATCAGTATCCCCGGCAAAGCCGGGGGTATTAATAACCGGTTGACCTCATGGAACGAGAAAACCTCCATCAGCTGGTCCTGGGCCACGTCCCTACCGCGCCACCCTGCCCTACCCCCGGAGATAGCACGGGTGGATTTCCTCCACTTCAACTATGTGTTTATGCGTTGCCAACAAGTGGCCGAACTGTGCCTACAATCCGGCCTTGCATCTTGTCGAACTGACTGTAGTATTGGCATCCTCACTAACCCAATGTGTTAAACCCCTATGAGCAACAACCTCAATAACATCGAAGTCAGCCTGGATGAACTCTGCAATGAGGGCGAAACATATCTGGATGGCGGCGCCTTCAACCTCGCCTATGACCGATTCAATAAAGCATTGAAACTCGTTCCCGATCCAAAGAAAGAACATGAAACCACGACGTGGATTCTGGGACAGTTGGCAGAGGTGTATCATCAACTTCAGGATTTCAATGCTGTTCGTAAAGCGCTGGTGTTCGCCATGGACTGCCCGGGCGGCACTGAAAACCCCTTCCTTCAGCTAAGACTGGGGCAGGCTTTTTACGAACTGGGTGAATTGGAAGATGCCCGGACACATTTGCAAATTGCGCTGGACAAGGAAAGTAAAAGAATATTTGGTTTTGATGACCCAAAATACTATGAATTTATTACGACGCAGTAAGTGTCCCCCGGCAAGGCAGTGCGGCGGTGCAGCACTCTGCATTTCTGGAAAAACGCGTTTCAACCTTTACGGGCAAATAAAACCACCTTTTAGCTGACAGTCACCAGCGTTATCGACCCTACGGAAGAGCGCTCCCTATTCGCCGGTGTAGTTCGGTGCTCGCTTCTCGACAAACGCGGTAACCGCTTCCTGCCGATCACGAGTCGAGTTGGAGCTAATTTCGTAGGCGATCGCGGTATCCATCACTTTGTTGGCGACATCGCGCAACACCAGGTTGACTGCAGTCTTGGTCCAGCGCACAGCCCAGCGGGGATTGCCGGTAATCTTACCGACAATTTCATCGACCTTCGCATCGAGTTCTTCGGCGGGCACTGCATGATTGATCAAGCCCATCGCCACGGCCTCGGATGCGCGCAGCATGTCACCAGTGAGTAACATCTCTTTGGCCCGGGCAAAACCAATCAGTTGCGGCCAAATCACCGCGCCACCGTCGCCGGCAACCAAACCGACCTTGACATGCGGATCACCAATCAAGGCCTTCTCGTCGGCAATGATCACGTCACACAGCAGCGCAATAGAGGCGCCAAGGCCGGCTGCCGCACCATTGAGCCGGCAGACGATAGGCTTCTCCATCTCCAGTAAACTGTTGACAATACGTTTGGCGTCCACGGTGATGCCACGAAACTTCGCCGGATCGTCAATCATTTCCTGGAACCAGTCCATGTCCCCGCCGGCACAGAACGCGCGTCCGGCACCGGTCAGCACGATCAGGTCGCTCGCCTCGTCGGCCTGTGCTTCATAGAAAACGCGCGCGAGTTCCTCGTGCAAAAAGAAGTCCACAGCGTTCATCGGACCGGCATCCATCGTGACCCACAGTACGCGACCGCGGTGCTCAAACTTAATTCGCTGATACCCATCAAAACTCATGTTCTTTCTCCTTTTATTTAGACTTGCTCTGAAAGCTACTCGCACTCGTGAACAGCCCAGAGTTTGCTCCCAGTGCAGGTGAACTGCGCAAAAATCAGTTTAGCACGTTGCCAAATGGCATATCCAAGGAATATTTTATATCTGAAAATACAGCAAGCTCGGTGAGCACCGCCCGGTCACTTCAGGTACAGCAGCGGAATTGCAGAAGGAACTGTTCCCCTGCAGCTAATTTATTTATACTCGGGGAAGCCCTTTATAACGATTTAATTTAACTGAGGAGATCAGTGTGCTAGACCTACAATCCCGCATTGACCGTTTAGGTGAAGAAGAGCAGATGATTCGTGACAGCGTGGCATCCTTTTATAGTGATGATGCGACACTGAAACGAGTTCGCGCACAACGAGGCGAACAGCCCGGATATGATTCCGGCAAGTGGCAGGAGATGGCCGATCTTGGTTGGCTTGGCAGCCAAATACCCGAGCAATATGGCGGCATGGCGCTGAAGTTTAGTGAAGTAATCCACATGTTTGAGCAATTTGGGCGTGCATTAGCACCGGAACCTGTTATTTCAACAACAGTATTGGGTGCTGCTGCAATTTTGAACGGTGACAATGGGGGACTTAAAGAAGAGTTTTTGCCTCTATTGGTTTCAGGCAAGTGTAAAATAACGGTCGCCTGGCAAGAAAATGTCTCATCAATGGATACCGAAGCAACGGATGTTGTGGCAACGGCTGATGGAACTGGCTATTCGATTTCAGGCAAGAAATTATTTATCCCTTCTGCTGCTGGTGTTGACGCATTTGTGGTGTCGGCAAGAGCATCAGGCGGCACGTCACTATTCCTCGTTGACAAAAATAGTGAGGGGCTTTCAATCGAGTACGAAAATCGTATTGACGGTGGATTCTTCGCCATGATAACACTTGAAGATGTCTCTGTAGAAGAGACTGCAGTGGTTGCAAAAAATGGTGCTCAGGTACTATCAAAAGCACTTGATGAGGGGCGCCTGGCGGTAAGTGCGGAGCTGTTCGGGGTGATGGCTCAGGCCTTAGAAATTAGCGTTGACTATATCAAGCAAAGAGAGCAGTTCGGCAAACCAGTCGGTAGTTTTCAGGCAATACAGCACCGTGCAGTAGATACATTTATTCTTGTTGAGTTGTCTCGCTCCGTACTCATTCAATCAGCCCGAACATTTGACCAGACAGAGGATGAAACCGCACGCGCTATTGCAGCAAGCCAGGCTAAGGCGCGTTGTTCTGATGCTGCTCTGAAAGTGACTAAAAGCTGTATTCAGTTACACGGTGGTATTGGTTATACCGATGAGTGCAATATTGGTTTATACCTTAAAAAGGCCATGTTTCTGGCAACCTGGCTGGGACAGGCTGCATACCACCGATCCCGGTATGGCAAGTTAACAAACGCTATCTAATGCGCATCCGGAAACACCGGCTTGCCAACGATGTCGTTATTCCCGCACAGGCGGGAATCCAGAAAGATCAAGGGGTTACTGGATCTCCGTCTGCGCGGGGATGACAAAAAAGGGAATTTCCAGATGCACTACACCAGCATTTTCTTAAGAAAGAGGAATCTTTAATGAACGAACGGGCATTTAGAAAAGAAGTGCATGAGTTTGCATCGGCTAACTTCCCCGAGGAATGGCGTTTTCCAGATCACCGATTGAGCTTGAAGCAAACACATGAATGGCAGTTAAAGCTGAGCAAAAAGGGATGGGCAGCACCCGGTTGGCCTAAAGAGCATGGGGGAATGGGGCTATCTGCATACGAACAGCTTATTTTTCAGGAGGTGTTGGACAAGCATGGTGTCAGTATCGGACCCAATATGGGCATCACTATGCTGGGCCATCTGCTAATCCGCTATGGCACTGAAGCTCAAAAAGAATACTATCTTCCCAAAATACTCTCTTGTGATCTTCGCTGGTGTCAGGGGTACTCCGAACCAGGTGCCGGCTCTGATCTTGCCGGGCTAAGAACATCTGCCGTATTGGAGGGTGATCACTTTGTGGTGAATGGTCAAAAGACCTGGACCTCCTATGCGCACGAGGCGGATATGATTTTCCTGCTGGTACGGACCAATAAAGATGTTAAAAAACAAGAAGGTATCAGCTTTTTACTGGCGGACATGAAGAGCCCGGGTATTACCGTCAGAAAAATGATGAATCTGACAGGCAACTCGGAATTTTGTGAAACTTTTTTTGATAACGTGAAGGTGCCAAAAGAAAATATTGTTGGTGAGATTGATAAAGGCTGGACAATGGCCAAGGCTCTACTGGGTGCAGAGCGGATTATGATTGGTGCGCCTAAACTTGCACGTTACCCACTCCAGCTTATTAAACAACTTGCTATCGATAATGGCCTGTTTAGTGACCCGGTATTTAAAGCAAAATATGCTGAGCTCTTGTTGGATGTTGATGATCTGGATGCCGCGTTTATCCGTTTCAGTGAAGTGTTGCGTCGAGGTGACGAATTGGGACCTGAGGTCTCCATGTTGAAGATCTGGATTACGGAGGCTTCTCAACGTGTCACCGATTTGCTGGTTGAGGTCGGCGGCGAAGCGAGTACTATCAATGAATCAATTGTGCTTAATGATGGCGGTAGCGTACATCCGGCCAATCATAGTTTCGCCACACGTCCGGCGACGATTTATGGCGGCACCAATGAGATTCAGAGAAATATTCTGGCCAAAGCAATATTACAGTTACCCGGTTAATCATAGAGGGAGCGAGTTTGATGAAACAGGCAAATGACCTGGTATTTAGTTCTCCAGGGCCAGATAAGATCTATCAAGAATATCTGGACAAGGGTGAGCTTCGCATTCAGTACTGCGATAGCTGCAGCAAGCATATTTTCTATCCCCGTATTCTTTGTACGCACTGTGGTAGTCGTAACCTGTCATGGGTTAAGCCCTCTGGTAACGCAACGGTTTATGCCGTCAGCGTTGTTAATCGTCGGTCAGAAAAAGGGGGGCCTTACAACGTCGTATTGGTTGACCTCGATGAAGGCCCCAGGATGATGAGTAAAGTCGTAGGCATAGACCATGAGGCCCTCAGCATTGGAATGAAGGTCAAGGCCCGGCTGGATTCAAGTGGCGACAAACCCCTAGTTGTTTTTGATCAGGTATAGAGGGAGAGCACTGGATGTCAAATAGTCTACGCGCCGCAGCCGCCTTTGTTGGTGCAGCAGTTACCTGTCTTGGAGAGGCACCAGGCCTTAGTTCTGAAGATATTGCCGTACAGGCAAGTTTCCAGGCATTAACTGAAGCAGGGCTGACGACACAAGACGTCGATGCCGTTTTTGGAGCGCTACCAGGGAACTGCAGCCCTCTTTCCGGGCTGCTTTTAGCTGAAATAATGGGTATTAAACCCAAATTCACCGACAATAGTCGAACGGGAGGGTCAACATTTCTCTCCCACACGCTGATGGCCGCTATGGCCATTAAAGAGGGCTTGTGTGATACCGCACTAATTTTTTATGGGAGTAACCAACGCTCCGCCTCCGGGAAACTGGTTTCCGCTGTCCAATCATTTCCCTATGAAGCCGATTACAAGCCTCTGTTTCCCATAACATCCTATGCACTTGCCGCGTCCCGGCACATGCATGAGTATGGCACGACACGAGAACAGCTTGCGCACGTTGCTGTTTCAGCACGAAAGTGGGCACAGATGAATCCTGATGCTTTTATGCGCGACCCTCTAACCGTAGATGATGTACTGTCATCTCGCATGGTTTCAAGTCCACTCAGTGTTCGTGACTGTTGCCTCATCACTGACGGAGGTGCTGCACTGGTTATGGTTTCTGCTGAACGCGCCAAAGATTTACCCAAAAAGCCGGTCTATTTGCTGGGCGGTGCCGCAGCGACATGGCATATGAACATTCTGGCAATGCCTGATTTAGCTCAAACAGCCGCGGCTGAATCCGGCGCACGCGCAATGAAGATGGCGGGCGTCAGCAACTCTGATATTGATGTTGTCGAGCTCTACGACGCGTTTACCATTAATACCATCATGTTTCTGGAAGACCTGGGTTTTGTAAAAAAGGGGGAAGGTGGCGCATTTGTTGAAAGTGGCGCCATTGCTCCAGGCGGCAGCCTGCCAGTCAATACCAACGGTGGAGGGCTGTCGTGTGTTCACCCGGGCATGTACGGTATGTTTACCCTGGTTGAGGCTATCCAACAATTGCGTGGTGAATGTGGTGAGCGTCAGATAGAGGGGGCAGAAATTGCACTGGCTCACGGTAATGGCGGGGTGCTGTCTTCTCAAATAACTAACATATTGGGGACAGAGGCAGTCCTTTAGGTATCGACGACACTGGCGCCAATATTGAAGTTGGCAGAGAATATAGCTGCGGGCACCGTAGATTTTCGCGCCATCAAAAACTGGATTATATCCTGAAAGATACCAAGTCTATCGACTTTGTAGTAAGGTTTCCCTTTCAATAGGATGGATTACAACATGAGCAAATGGGATCTTGAAACCGTAAAGTGTGAAGTTATTGACAGCCATATAGCGGTCGTGACGCTCGACAACCCACCGGTAAACTCGCACTCTATTCAGATGCTAGCGGATATTCCATTGATGTTGGATCGAATGAGTGATCTCGATGAGATACACGCGGTCATTCTTACGGGTGAGGGTAAAGTTTTCTGTGCCGGCGCCGATCTGAAAGGCAAGGGTGAACGGGAGCCGGGAACTCACTGGCAGACCAGCCGAAGTGCTCGTGAGTGCTATCACTCTATTCGCGAATGCGTGAAACCGGTCATCGGTGCAATCAATGGTGCGGCCCTTGGTGGAGGACTCGCCATTGCCGCTTCGTGTGATATTTTGATCGCTTCTGAAAAGGCCACTCTGGGATTACCTGAAATCGATGTAGGCCTGCTGGGGGGCCAGCGCCATGCTCAGCGCCTTTTTTCTCATTCAAAATTGCGAACCATGGCCCTAACAGGCCAGCGGCTCAGCGGCGGTGAACTGTTCCGCCTCGGTGTAGTGGAAGCCTGTGTGCCTCCGGAAGAACTAATGAACGTATCAATAGATATGGCGAGGACTCTTGCTGCCAAGAGCCCAATTGCCATGAGGATGGCCAAAGGATCGTTGAATGCCATTGAAGAAATGAGCCTGCGTGATGGCTATCGGTATGAGCAGAATCTTACCGGAGAACTTGGCAAGACCGAGGATTCCAAAGAAGCAGTGAAAGCTTTCATCGAGAAAAGAGCCCCCGTATTCAAGGGCCGGTAGTCGTTGCGCCTGTCGCTGGATATTATCGCCTGAACTTCACGATTGCGGGGAATAATGTAGCGGCCCATAAATTGCTGCAGTTGTGCGCGCAATAGTCCAACTTGTTCGCTGTAATGAAAGCCCACCAACCGATGAGCCTTTTCTAAGTCCGGAAAGAGCGGATTACCAACCAGTAATCTCCGCCAGACCCGTGCCGATATCAGCCAGGCTGCGAACCGTCTTCACGCCGGCGTCTTCCAGTGCCGCGAACTTCTCGTCAGCAGTGCCCTTGCCGCCAGAGATGATCGCCCCCGCGTGGCCCATACGCTTGCCTTTCGGTGCGGTTACACCGGCAATGTAGGATACAACAGGCTTACTCACGTTGGCCTTGATGTAGGCTGCCGCTTCTTCCTCGGCGGTACCACCGATTTCTCCGATCATTACGATCGCTTCTGTGGCTGGATCTTTTTGGAAAAGCTCCAGAATGTCGATAAAGTTGGACCCTGGAATCGGGTCGCCGCCTATGCCGACACAGGTGGATTGACCGTAGCCCGCATCAGTAGTCTGCTTGACCGCTTCATAGGTCAGCGTACCAGAGCGCGAGATAATCCCCACCTTGCCCGGCAGGTGGATATGGCCGGGCATGATACCGATTTTGCACTCACCGGGAGTAATGACACCCGGGCAATTAGGCCCGACCAGACGCACGCCCAGTTCGTCGCACTTCACCTTGGCTTCCAGCATATCCAGGGTGGGAATGCCTTCGGTGATGCAAACGATCAGTTTGACGCCGCCATTGGCCGCTTCAAGAATCGAGTCCTTACAGAACGGAGCCGGAACGTAGATAACCGAAGCATCTGCGCCAGTGGCCTCCACTGCCTCGGATACTGTATTGAAAACCGGCAGGCCCAGGTGTTCCTGGCCGCCTTTTCCCGGAGTGACGCCGCCGACCATTTTCGTACCGTACTCAATGGCCTGCTCAGAGTGGAACGTACCCTGGGAACCGGTAAAGCCCTGGCAGATAACTTTGGTGTTCTTGTCGATTAAAATACTCATTACGCTGCACCTCCCGCTGCTTTTACTGCCTGCTGGGCAGCGTCTGTAAGGCTGGTGGCAGCAATAATGTTCAACCCACTGTCAGCCAATACCTTGCGACCCAGTTCCGCATTGTTGCCTTCCAGGCGCACAACAACAGGAACGTCCACACCAATTTCTTCCACCGCACCGATCACGCCCTCGGCAATCAGGTCACAGCGGACAATACCGCCGAAAATGTTAATCAGTACTGCCTTCACCTTGTCGTCGGACAGGATAATCTTAAATGCTTCGGATACGCGTTCCTTGGTGGCGCCGCCGCCCACATCCAGGAAGTTCGCCGGGAAGCCACCGTGCAGCGCCACGATATCCATGGTGCCCATGGCCAGGCCAGCGCCATTAACCATGCAACCGATGCTGCCGTCCAGGGCGACATAGTTCAGCTCCCACTTCGCAGCGTGTGCTTCGCGCTCGTCGTCCTGGGAAGGATCGTGCATATCGCGCAATTCTCTCTGGCGGTACAGGGCATTGCTGTCTACGCCGATTTTGGCGTCCAGGCAGTGCAGGTTTCCCTCGTCGGTGATAACCAGCGGGTTGATTTCGATCAGCGCCAGGTCCTTGTCCACAAACATCTGGGCCAGGCCCATGAATATCTTCACGAACTGCTTGATCTGTTCGCCTTTCAGGCCGAGTTTGAAGGCCAGTTCACGACCCTGGTAGGGCTGTGCCCCCACCAGTGGGTCGATAGTGGCTCGCAGGATTTTTTCTGGCGTCTCTTCCGCTACTTTTTCAATTTCCACGCCACCTTCGGTGGAAGCCATGAATACGATGCGACGGGAAGAACGATCCACCACAGCGCCGAGATACAATTCTTCGGCGATATCGGTACATGATTCAACCAGGACCTTGGAGACCGGCTGGCCATTTTCGTCAGTCTGGTAAGTCACCATATTTTTGCCCAGCCACTGCTTGGCAAAATCAGTGATTTCGTTTTTGCTCTTTACCAGCTTTACGCCGCCGGCCTTGCCGCGACCACCGGCGTGCACCTGGGCTTTTACCACCCACGTATCGCCATCGATTAAATCCGCCGCTTCAGCTGCCGCCTTTGGGGTATCTACCGCATAGCCTTTGGATACTGGTAGTCCGTACTCAGCAAACAACTGTTTGCCCTGATACTCATGAAGGTTCATGTTCTAACCTGCTCTGTCTCTGCTTTCGTTAATTAAGGCTACCCGGCACTTATAGTTGCGCCGAAAAACCACTGTGAGCCCAAATGCGTCGGTGATTTTTTTGTTGTACGCAGCCGGACAAATACTATTTACGCTTTTTGCGATTGGCGATATGGATGGCATGACCATCGACCGCCAGCGCCGCTTCGTGCAGCGCCTCTGAAAACGTAGGATGAGCGAATACGGTCAGTGCCAGATCTTCCGCGCTGGAACCAAACTCCATGGCAATAACGGCCTGCTGCACCAGGTCGGCGGCCGAAGGGCCCACAATATGGCAACCCAGGATCCGATCCGTCTCAGCGTGGGCCAGCAACTTGACCATCCCCTCTGGTTCATTGGACGCCAGGGCCCTGCCACTGGCGGCAAAGGGGAAAACGCCGGTTTTATAATCGATGCCGTCCGCTTTCAATTCCTGTTCGGTCTTACCTACCGCTGCGACTTCCGGGTGGGTATAAATAACCGAAGGGATACAATCATAATTCATCTGGGCCGCTTTACCGGCGATTCGCTCAACCACCATAATGCCTTCCTCGGAACCCTTGTGCGCCAGCATCGGGCCGCGCACTATATCACCGATGGCATACACATGTGGCGCTTCGGTTTCACAGAAATCATTGACATAAATATAACCGCGCTCATCCAGGGTCAGGCCGCTATCGGATGTGAACAGTTCTTCAGACCTTGGCCTGCGTCCAACCGCCACGATTAGTTTGTCGACAGTTTCGACGTGCTCACCATCAGCCGTGCTAAATGATACTTCCACCGCCCCGTCCACAACTTTGGCGTTAGTAACGCGCGCACCCAGGCGAATGTCCAAACCCTGTTTCTTGAGGATTTTGGCGGTTTCCTTCGCTATTTGCGCGTCCACCATGGGCAGGAATTCTTCCAGCGCCTCCAGCACAACCACGTCTGATCCCAGACGATTCCAGACACTGCCCAGTTCCAGACCGATAACCCCGGCGCCGATCACGCCCAGCCGTGCGGGCACTTCTGTCAGTTCCAGCGCGCCGGTAGAATCGATAATGTACTCGTTATCCAGCGGTGCCGGTGGAATATCCACGGGAACCGAACCCGCGGCGACAATAATATTGTCTGCTTCGATGACCTGTACATTGCCGTCCTTATCGGTGACCTCCACCTTGGCGCCGGCAATCACCTTACCTGTACCCGCGATGGTGGTGACGCCATTGTGCTTGAACAGTGCGGCGACCCCGCCCGTCAACTGTTTAATTATTTTGTCTTTCCGGGCAAGCATGGCGGGTACATCTATCTTTGTCGCCTCCACCGAAATGCCGTGAACACCCAGCTGATCCCGCGCCTCGGCAAACTTATAACTGCTATCCAATAGCGCTTTGGAGGGAATGCATCCAACAATAAGGCAGGTGCCGCCCAGTAAAGTTTTGCCCTTGCCGTCCAGCCACTGCTCGACACAGGCGGTATTCAGGCCCAACTGGGCGGCTTTAATAGCGGCGACGTAACCGGCAGGCCCCGCGCCAATTATTACAACATCATATTTTTCAGACATGTTTTTTCCTAATTTAGTCATTTCACGGTGGCGTCAACCACTTGATGATAAAACTGCTCACAACGCTTTATCACCGACTTATAACTGCAGCAGGATACGCGCCGGGTCTTCGATCAGATCCTTGAATGCCACCAGGAACTGCACTGCGGTCTTGCCGTCGATAATGCGGTGATCATAGGACAGCGCCAGATACATCATAGGCAGGATCACTACTTCACCGTTCACCGCCATCGGCCGCTCCTGTATTTTATGCATACCCAGGATACCGGTCTGCGGCGGATTGAGTATGGGAGTGGACAACAGTGAACCAAATACGCCGCCATTAGTGACCGTAAAAGTGCCGCCGGTCATATCCTCGATGGTCAGTTTATTAGCCCGGGCGCGCAGCCCGAGATCCATGAGCGCCGCCTCGATGTCCGCCAGGCTCATAAAATCCGCATCACGCATAACCGGCACGACCAGGCCACCCTCGGTGGATACGGCCACCCCGATATCCTGATAGCCGTGATAAACGATATCGCTACCGTCTATCGATGCGTTCACCGCGGGGAAACGCTTCAGGGCCTCACAGGCGGCCTTGACGAAAAAACCCATAAAACCCAAACGGGTGCCGTTGTGAACCTTCTCAAACTGC
>Ga0164315_10001762_pt1 | contig 16380 bp, 17 predicted proteins | sample GuaBasSedimGuay6_FD_113737 | JGI IMG/M metagenome (GOLD analysis project Ga0164315, IMG submission 113737) | Subseafloor sediment microbial communities from Guaymas Basin, Gulf of California, Mexico - Guay6, Core 4569-2, 0-3 cm | ecosystem: Environmental > Aquatic > Marine > Hydrothermal vents...
ATATTAAAAGGTTTACCATATCCTTTTTCGAAAATTAATTGTTTTCGAACATTTTCCGGTAAGCGTGAAAGATGTTCTGGATGAATAGGAACTCGTCTTTCATCTTCTTTTCTTGAAGTTCCAACGACTCCTAAAGTTAGTCTTTTCATATTTACTCCTCTATTATAATATTGATAATAAACAATTTAATGCCAGCCTGACTACTTGTAATCCAATGAAATGAGAAATTATTTACTGATGTGAGAATTAGTAATATTTAAGCAGTAAATGGAGATAATCCTTGATTGAAATCAAAAGTGGTATAAACCAGATGTAAAGATACTCTATTTTTCTAAGGAGTGCTTGAATTTGAATTTGATAAAATTAGTAAAAAGTCTCAGCCTCTTATCTTTGTGCAGCCAGAATTCTTTAATTAGCGAGCCATAAATATTGGCATCATTCTGATGCCCATATAACCTATTTCGTTCATATTGATTTGATTATTTGTTATTTTTGAGGTTAGTATATTGTAATAATGTTGATCTGAGAACAAAAATCTATTGGCAAATAATGGAAGAGAAAGAACAAATGATTAAGGTAATGGATTGGGGGATAAAGGTTGTGATAAGCCCAGGAGTTGTGACCGACGATTCCAATCTTATTGAAAAAATAGAATATTTAATTAATGCATGTAAAAAGGCAGGAAAGAATAGATTACTAGTTGATGCTTCATTATCAAAGAGAAATGTTAATATTTCTAAGATGTTTAGTGCAGGAAAATTTTTAGAGGAACTAGGCCTGCTGGGAATCAAGATAGCCATAGTTGGTGAACATTTAGTAAATAATCCTGACTCTAATTTTATGGTGACAACTGCCAAAAACAGGGGTGTTGATATTGAATATTTCAAGAATAATGAAATAGCAATTGATTGGTTATTAGAAAAATAAAAAAAATTAGACTAAATAGTTTAAACTTAATAAAGAAAATATAGGTATGAATAAGTATAAAATCGAAATAAAGTGGGCGTTTATTTTTATGGTAATGATGCTGATTTGGATGTACATTGAAAAATTAGTTGGGCTTCATAATCAGCATATTGACAAACATTATATTTACACAAATTTTGTAGCAGTATTTGCAATAATAGTTTATGTATTTGCACTTTTAGATAAGCGAAAGAACTTTTATCAAGGCAAAATGACCTACAAACAAGGTTTTATCTCAGGGTTAATTATCTCGCTAATTGTTACTTTTTTTAGTCCCTTAACCCAATATGTTACATCAGAATTTATTTCTACTGAATATTTTTCAAATATGATTAATTATGCTGTTAGTGAAGGAAAAATGACTCTGGTTGAGGCTGAAAACTACTTCAACTTAAAGAGTTATCTCATTCAGGTAATAATTGCGACCCCAATAATGGGAATTATTACAACAGCAATTGTAGCAATATTTACTAAAATGAAATAATAGATTTACCTACTCCTGATTATTGGTGTATTTCACAATAGTCTCATTTCTTAACTGAATAAACATCTTAGTAACATCTTTCATCAATCCGTTGGAATAGTTTGTTAAATAATCCTGTGAAATTTTAGGATTGATTTTGTACAGTTTCATAGCCTCATCTTCAACAGATTGTTGATTGTTAAATATGTCTTCCTCGAAAGGAGTTCTCACTGTTCTAACATCTTCAACAATTCTTTGAAACTTCAGGTTCGCCAGATTATCAACAAAATCAATTGCCCAACGGGCAGAGTTTTCATCATATTTGTTAGGGTCATAAGTTTTGTAAGTGTCATCAACTGAAAAGTTTCCTGCATAAATTGGAATATAAGGACTAAAATAGGGGTTGTCAAGATAAACCCAGTAAACACCACCAATTTCATTTGGAAGCCAATGGCGTAACTGAAGTACCATTCCATAATGTCCTCTGTGGCGGGCAACAGGCCTGCGGTAAGTCATTTTTAATAATTTTCTAAGATCACTACTTGGGAAAGGTGTTGCCAAAGGACTTTTAACATAACTACCTTTTCCATCTGGCACAAGCCATTCCGGGCCAGCAGTCATATCATAAATTGTTCCATCGTAAGTTGAACGTTGAAATGCAATAATATCCTGAACAGAGATTTTCTTCTCTGGCTTTACAGAAAATGGATAAATAGAAACTGGTTCAACAATTTGAAAATAAGGACTTATCCCTTTGTAATAATTGCTTTCATCCATAAAACGATTGGGCCAATCTTTAAGGTTTGGTACAAAAGTTTGATGGAAAAGCCAAAAACGACTTGTGGCATATTCTACTGGTAATGGAGTGTAGGCATCCTGCCAGATAAATGGTTTCCCCGATTCAGGATCATACCATCCACGGTCGATGGCTTCTTGTTTGTAGTTTTTTGACACCATAAAATTATCAGTGTCTTTTTTGTCAATTTGCTTAATAATACTCCAGTTTGGAATAACTGTGGCCTGGTCATCAGGCAACCTTTGAGCGGCCCAAATAGCACCTGGCTTTCCGCTTTCTGGTGTCCAATCCGGCCCAACACCAAATACTTCAAAAATCCATATTTCCTCAGTATCTGCAATTACAAGAGTTTCGGAACCATCGCCACTGGAAGGTAAAAAACCATATTTAATCATTAAATCACCAATAAACTGCACCGCTTCACGGGCGTTTTTATATCTCTGCAAAGCAAAAATCTGAGCCTGCTCAATGGTCATAATTTGCTTTCCGTTTTCACGGGTACAAATAAGTTCATCGCGCTGAGCAGTTGTACTTTCCCCAATACCCAATTGATGCTCGTTAAGGTGTGAGTAAGCCGATTGGAAATATTTGTATGTTTTCTCAACCTGAGGAATGTACCCCAGAATTATTCCATCATCATTTAACGGTCTGTCGGCATCCTGAATTCCCCAGTAAACTGCTGCCATTTCACCTGCTTCAAATGTTAGTGCAGGCACAACAAATATTCTAGAATCAGGACCAGTATCGGTATGTGAAATAATATTCGACCCATCGGCTGAAGCCTTTTTGCCCACAGCAATTATTGTACAGGCCTGAGCATTAAAATAAAGTCCCGTTAATGGGATAATTAATAATGAAAGTAACTTTTTTAACATGGTATTTATGGTTTCGTTTATTATTTTACAACACTAAATGTAATTTTTGCCTTTGTAAATATGGCCTCCCCAAAACTAATTAAAAGATTCGTTTTAATATTCCCTTCCATATCGATTTTAGGGTTAATTGAAATGTTTAGTTCTGTAACTTCGTTTGGATTAATAGGAATTAGGTATTTAACCTGAGAGATGTTGCCCATAAAAAGTTCTTCACCAAAATGACTCTCTAATATTTCTTTAACTATCTGTAATTGAGCAACACCAGGTACCACAGGCTGATCAGGAAAATGCCCTTTGTAAACTTCGTGATGAGGATTTAATTTAATGCTGGCAGTAATTCCTGTTTCACTGGAAGTAAGATCTATTATTTTGTAAAAGTCTTTTATCAACATCCTTCAATGAATTTCAAACCTTGTTGTCATTTCGAACCATGACAATTTCGTTATAATTATAAACGAAAGTATTCTCGGTGAGAAATCTCCCATTTATAAACTTCTTATTCGGAGATTTCTCCATTCACATTCTCCATTGCACTACTAATGTTCAGTTGCAATGACAGCAAAGTTTAATTATTAAAATTATGGTTTACTTAGCAAAATCAAACTATGATTTACATTCCTAAATTGATTGTAAATAAGTACTTTTCTAATTTCTTTTCCTGAATTTCCTTTTTTCAAAATAACATCAGGAATTTTATTCTCCTTAATTATTCCGGTTGCCAGCCACATTGCAAAGGCAGAAGAAGTATCATATTCTCCACATAGGTGCTTGTAGTAAGCAATTGTGTTCTGAGCAAATAAATCATTCTCAAGTTTTATGTAAATTTTATCAAATTCTGCATCACCATTGTAACCTAGAATAACCAAGTCAATATCATTTGTTGTCAGGGAGTGATTTTTTAAAAAACTTGAAATCCTTTCCTGAAGAGCATTGCTATTTTCAGGTCTGTAAAACATCTCAGTACCAAGAATTTCAGCATTAGTATTTGAGTTTTCCTCATCCGAAAGCACAAAAAACGAACTTCCTTCACCAGCAAGTGCGCCAACTTGTTTGTCGGCTATTAACTCTTTGTTATTTGAAGTCCCCTTTCTATAAAAATCAATCTTGGTTTTTATCAGCCAACTTTCCTCAGTGATTTCATCGAAGCCACCCAGTAGAATATTCTTGACTTTTCCTTCGTTAATTAATAAAAAACTGTCAAGTAGTGCACTCTCAAAACTAAAAGTTCGGTGGACATATGTGAGATTTGTCTCGTGGTTTTTCAAACCCAGAGCGATTGCACCTGCAACAGTATTGTGTGTAGATTGAATAAATGATGTTGGTGTAAGTAGCCCCTCATTATTTTCAATCATAGAGTTTAGAAATTTTTCAGTGTCTCTTTGACATCCCATACCTGTGCCGGTAAGGATAGCGTCTGGTTTTTCAAGCCCTGCCTGATCCATGGCAGTTTTGGTTGCAACTATCCCCATCCGCACAATCTTGCTCATTCTACGTAGTAGTTTTGGATTTATAAAATCACGATAGTTTGGTTTTTGAATTTCGAGAAATCTAGTATCAGTCTCAATTATCTCAAAATCAGGAATGAAGCCTTCTAAAGTATTTTGTGGAGAAACACAACCACTTCCGTTAATGTAAATTCGCTTATTAATATTTTCCTTTTGGGAAATGGATTTCGTCTCATCAACAATACTAAATACAAGGGATGAATCATTTCCTCCAAAACCAAAAGAGTTGGTCAACACATATTTTGCATTCTCCAATTTTGTTGGTTTGGTAAGTGGTTCAAGACCAATTTCATCAATGGGAGTTTTAAAATTAATGTTTGGAAATGCTACTTTGTGGTTCAAAGTCAGGATAGAGAAAACCGATTCCAAAACCCCTGCTGCCCCAAGTGTATGACCTGTGTATGCTTTCGTTGAACTGAAAGGAGGCAGAGGGTTAAATAACCTTTTCAGAGCAATTCCTTCCGTTAGGTCATTGTTGTCGGTTCCTGTGCCGTGTACATTTATGTAATCAATTTCTGATGCTTTGATTCCTGCAGATTCCAAGGCGTTTTTCATTGCCAGAAAAGGTCCTTCCCCATTTTCAGATGAAGCCGTTTGATGATGAGCATCGTTGGCATTTGCAAAACCGCTAACTTCAGCATAAATCTTTTTTCCAGAAGAAAGTGCCGACTTTTTTTCTTCAAGTACTAAATAGGCGGCTCCTTCACCAAGGTTTAAGCCTGTACGACTTTTATCGAAGGGGCGGCAATGCTCTCTGTCGAGAATCATTAAAGTGTTGAAACCATTTAGTGTGAACTTTGAAAGTGCGTCAGTGCCACCAACAATTGCAGTTTTAGTTTTACCACTTTTTATTAGTCTCGTCCCAAACATTATGCTGTTTAGCGATGAAGAACAAGCCGTACTAATTGTTGTTATTAAACCATTAATCCCGCATTGTTCTGCAATCATCTCGGTACTATTGCCTGCATGGTGGGTGTCGATATGGTTTTTGTGATTGGCATTAGTAAGGAAATCTTTGTAAAAAAGTTCGCTCCTGTCCATACCACCAACAGTACTTGCCGAAATAAGCGATGTACTGGAGGTGTTAATCTTTGCATCAGCAATTGCCTGTTTAGTTGCAATTATCCCCAAAAGGGCAGTCCTTGCCCATGCTTTTTCAGGATCAACATCTGCAAATTCAATTAACTGATTGTGGGTGAGTTTTATTTCTCCCAAAAGAAACTCGTCTTTACGAACGGTTTCGAGGATTTCTATTTTTCCAATACCACTTTTCTCCTCTTTGAGGGATTTGTATGTTTCCTCCAGGTTGTTCCCTATGGAACTAATAATACCAATTCCGGTTACAACAACCTGTGTCATTACTTTTGGTTCTCCTTAATAAATTTAGCCATTGTTTCAAGTGAGAAGAATATCTTTTGGCCGTCTTTGGGGTTCTGTATTTTTATGCCATATTCTTTTTCTAAAAGCACAATAAGTTCAAGAGCATCAATTGAGTCCAGCCCAAGGCCTTCACCAAATAGAGGTTCTTTTTCATCAATATCATCTGGTTCCATATCTTCCAGATTTAATGCTTCAATTATCTCTACTTTTAGTTTTTTAATGAGATCTTCCATTTAATTATTACGGGATTAAATTATGTAATCTGTTTATTTCAAAATCGTTGTGAGGAGTATTCCCTTTGTCAGTAACCAAAAATAAAAAGGCTTCAAAATCATCTTCTGACTGGTTAACCCATCCACCAACAAAGGCTTCTGATTTATGTGTCAAAAATAAGTTTTTGATATGATTTGATATCAATTCTGAATTAAAATTTTCAACAATAAAAAATGCATTCTCACCCCTTAGTTTGTGTCTGATTGAAATTTCACCAATCATAATATTTGGCAATGTGTAGACAAATACCGACGGACTTGGGAAAAAGTTGTTGTAATCTTCTATTGTTTCCTGGTGATTTAGATCAGTTACAAGAGTTGAATGTGAGTTGGAAAGTACAATTGAGATTTCTTCTTCGGCATAAGCCGAAAGATCAACATCCTTTAACAAAACTTCGGCCGCAAGAAAGCCAAGTTTGCTAATTTCATCCATCTTAAAAAATTTGTTGTAGGATGGTTTTAGGTTGCGGTACAGAGATTTAGCAAATGATTTCAAACTATCTGCTTCTTCATCAGAGAATACTAATGTTCCATCAACAAAAACCTTGTTGTTTTTTATGTGGCAATATTTTGTGATGAATAACTCCTTCATATCAAATTAATAGATCTTTGAAACAACCAATGCAGCATTACTTCCTCCAAAACCAGATGCCATTTTCAGGCAGGTTTTCAATTCTTTTTTTGTAATTTTATTTAAAATGTTTATCGGTTTACTTACTCCAATTTCTTGAAACCCTGTTGTCTTGAGCATAGTATTATGTCTCATCTCCTCTAAAAGTATGGCAGTTTCAATAATACCAGCAGCACCTAATGTATGCCCCAATGTACCTTTTATGCTGTTAACCGGAATATTCTGCATTCCATGCCTTTCGATGGCGATACTTTCCATGTCATCGTTGTAAGGTGTTGCAGTTCCGTGCGCAGAAATATGGTTGATTTGTTTTGAATCCATCTCCGCTTCTTTCATTGCTTTTTTGATTGCAATAAATGAACCTTCTGCAGTTCTTGAAGGCCCTGAAATATGGTTGGCATCGTTGGCCGAAGAACCACCTTTGAAAACAATATTTTGTTCTTTTATTATCGGAGAATTGCTTAATATAATTGTTCCTGCTGCCTCTCCCAAAGAAAGTCCGTCTCTATTCTTATCAAAAGGTTTGCAGGCTGTTGGACTAAGTGAAAGGAAAGACATGAAACCACTTACCACAAATTTGCTTAAAATATCTCCGCCAGTAACAATCACATTGTCGTATTGACCACTATTTATTATCATGGCAGCAGTATTTATGGCAAGAACGCCAGAAATACAAGCATTGGACAAAATGATTACCTCGTTAGGGTTGTGATAAAACTTTCCAATTATTTCACCAAGTTTCCAAAGCAGTACTCTTTCATGTTCATAGTTTTTTGACTTTTTCATTTCAAGTAAGTCAATATTTCCTTTGGTGGTGGAAAGTACTATTGCTGTTTTGCCTGAGGCGATGTCGATTTCAGTTTTTGAAAGTGCATCGTTAACAGATAAAAGAAGCATCTTTTCCAGTTTGGTAAAATTGCTATTGTTGGAATACTTTGTGGCAAGTTTTTGGAATTCTTCTTTCAGCCTTTTTTCATCAATGGCTGAAGCAGGAAAAGGCTCTGGATAATAGTTTATGTCATCAATAGTTTTTATGCCAATTTCACCCTTTAAAAGGGAATCAAAATTCTCTTGAGTGCTAAAGCCTAGTGAGGAAATAATATTGTCGGAGATAAAGTAAACCATAAAATCTATTCTGTTAAGCCAACTTTTTTCTTCCATTCCACAACAAAATCTGGTGGATAAAGTATCATTTCACGATTCAGATCAATAAAAACCTGAGTACTTTGTGCAGTTGCAACTAACTCATTATCAGATTTCCTGAAGACTTTAAAATTAAAAACAATCTTAGCCGCTTCATGATCTTTGAATTCAGTTTCTACAATCAGAATATCACCATACTGAACTTGTTTTTTGAAATCGATATTCATATTTACAACGGGTGCCATTACATCGTTTGCATAAATATCCAGATAGGAAATGCCATAATTCTTTCCAAAGGATTCCCGGCCTTCCTCAATATATTTTACATAGTTTCCGTGCCATACTATTCCCATAGAGTCGACCTCACCGAAGCGCACCTTAACTTCTGTTCTATCAGTTAATACTTTTTTCATCTTTTCAAATAGCCTGCAAAAGTAATTAATTTGGGTTTTAATTAAAATGGGTTAAACAATTCTTGTTATTTCGCTGCTTTTGAAAAAGCAATGGAAATAAGCAAACATGCAAAAGCAAACCCAGCAAGCAATCCAATACTTGGCAAAACATCGTAAAGCCCAGAGTTTCTTAAAAATATATCATAGTAGGCATTGAGACCCCAGTTGAGTGGAGATATTTTGCTAACGTTAACCATTAAGTCTGACATCATAAAACTTGGTACCCAGACACCTCCAATGGCCGCAAGGATAACTACTGAAATAGAGCCAAAAATTGATGACTGTTGCTCGGTTTTGGCGATGGTGCCGATTACTATTCCATAGGCTGTTGCAGCCATTATTATTGCAATAGTCACGAAGAGTAGACTCAGTCCATTGCCTCCAATCTGGAGTGCTGGTAATCCAAAAACGGGGAGTAGCCAAATCCCAATCATCAACATTAGGATAACCTGAACAAAGCCCACCAAAAAATATGTTTTTGCTTTGGCAAGTATGCTGATGAGGTTTGAGCCGGGGATTGTCCTTAGTCTTTCGGAAACTCCACTTTCTCTCTCTTTTATTATGTTGGATGCCAATGGAATTACAATAAAGAACAAAGCAAAAATTGTCCATGCCGGAATATTGTGTTGTACTGAATTTGGGATAATACTGTTTTGTTCGCCAGAGGCATATTTTTCATCGAAGATTACCAAGTTGCTAAAACCGTCAGTTGGTTTTAAATCTATTTCAAGGAGTTCATCGAAAAGACCTGAATAAATTTCAAACATTAGTTTGGCTTCAACCATGGCTGAAAATTGTCTGAGGGCGCCAAGTATGCTTTGTTTATATGAATTTTTTAAAACAGGGTCGAAGAATATTTCAACTTTTGTTTGTTCTGTGTAATTCTCATCAAGTTCAAACAGTTCGCCAACGTCTTTGGGAAACTGATCCTGTATTTTACGTTTAATGGAATTTTTAATCAGGCTCGTTGAGTTCTTGTTAATTACTATCCCAATTAGGTATTTGCCCTGCTCAATTTGTTTTTCCAAATCCTCATTACTCAGACTTTTGACTTCAGTAACCTTAAAAAAATTTGCTGATTTTAAGCCTTTTACAATATTAATTCCGAAAGTATCGGCATCGTGATTTACAATTAAGACAGGCAATTGTTTTTCGTCCATCTTTTTGAAGGTAGAGTCTTGCAACAACGTCATTACCATAACTAAAACCACAGGCATGAGGAATAGCATAGCCATCCCAGCCCTGTCGCGACTGAGCAGCAGTAACTCTTTTTTTATTGATGCAAATAAGCGGTTCATTGTTTAATATTAATCGTTGTTGTTGAGAGATGCATTATTGCTATACGTTTGTGCAGTTGAGACGCATTGCTATGCGTTTGTGTAGTTGAGACGCATTGCGATGCGTCTCTACGTGCGCACAGATCTTCCCGTTAATTTCAAAAATATTTCTTCCAGATTATTACAATCTTTATTTGTTTCTATTAATTGTTTTGGCGTTCCTTTTGTTATTTCTTTACCAAAATCAATTATGGAAATATTTGTACAAAAAATTTCAGCCTCTTCCATCAAATGAGATGTGTAGACTATTGTAGTGCCCTCTCTGTTCAGTTCCTTTAGATACTCGATTATTACATTTTTTGATTGAACATCAATTCCTACTGTTGGCTCATCAAGAAACAGAATTTTTGGAGAATGCAATAAACCAGTAATCAGATTCAGTCTTCGTTTCATGCCGCCAGAAAAAGTGTTTACCAGTTTATCTGATTTATCTTTCAAGCTGAATTTATTTAGATAGAGTTCAATCTTATCCTTAAGTGTTTTCCCTCCCAGTCCATACATATTGCCAAAAAAATCAAGATTTTCTTTAGCAGTAAGGTTCTCATAAAGAGCAATTTCCTGAGGAACAACCCCTATTATTTTTTTTAGTTTATTATTATTGCCATTTAATTTAGTGCCTGCAATAATGATACTCCCTGAGTTGGGAGATATTAAGCTACAAAGCATTGAGATGGTAGTCGTTTTTCCAGCACCATTTGGTCCCAGCAGTCCAAAAATATCCCCTTCGTTAATTATCAAATCCAATGAATCAACAGCATTTGCTGATGAACCCTTGTACTTTTTAACTAGTTGCGATATATTTATTATTGGCTCTTTTGACATTATTTAATAGCCTTTTGAAGTTTTTTGTAGAAATCTTCTTCTTTGTCAGCAATTTTTAAAAGTAGATCAGCGGCAGTATCATAACTTTCGTCGGCCTTATTTCTATTCTTTACAATTCGCCCGGTAATTATGGCAAACTCCCTCCATAAATCTCCCACCTCAGAAATTTCCAACGACAATTCCTTAAGTGTGGGATTATTTAAAACCTGTGCTGCTTCTTGCAAAAATGCCCCATACATAAATCTGAAACCTGCTCCACCGGTTCCGATCTCTTCTTGCGCCCTTACAATTTGTCCGGTGTAGGAGGCAGCCTTCCTAGCGCCTAATTTTTTGGGATATTTCCTAAGTTTTTTCGACAAATATCTTATCCCTTTTACTCCTATTAATGGCACTGGTATTGTAAGCATATCCTTACAGGTTTGCTTAATTCCCTTAATAATGGCACCTGAAAGATCAGGATTTGTTGGAGTAGTTTTCGCCCAATACATATGACCTTTTGGAGCAAATGTTCCTTTGGCATACCTAACCCTTTTCAACTCATCGTAGGTAAGTGTTTTTGGCGTCTCCATAATCGGATCGGAGATGAGATAATTGTCATCCTTTTTCCCAAAAACCACAAGATTGTGAGCATTAAAATGAAAGCGATATGGATCAGGGAAGTATGTAAGATGGTAAACACCCACAAGCATTCCGGTTGGAATTCCATTTTCCAGGTTTTTGTCCAATGCAGCCATGGCCTTGTCAGGCTTTGAATATTTATGCTTTTCAAATTTAATCCCAAGTCGTTTAGATATCCTTTTAAAGATTATTCCTGGTAGAGGTCTGAAAGATGTAACCGGAATCCCATTTACTTTGAGAAATGGTAAATATGAGAAAAACAATCCCGAGCCAATTCCAAATACCATTGGTTCGCTAATTTCAATACCGTAAAAGCGCATCATGTTTGAAACCACGCCATTCTCACAGTGAGCAGATTGTTTATGTTCGAAGTTTAATTCTTTATTCATTATTATTTAATTGTCATTGATGGTCATTTGAAGTCATTGATTGTCATTTGTGTTTTACGCCATCACTCCACTACTCCATTATTCCAATTCATATCAATAAGTTCTTCCTTTGTAATATCAAAAACCTTAGCATACTTTTCCAAAATATCGTCACTAAGTTTATTAAAATTCTTAGGTTTTAGGTGTTTCTTTACTGTCCATTTCCAAAGCCCCATGTATTTAGCAAGCAGACCAACATCCATAATATTCTTTTCAAGGTAATAGGCAATGGGACTCAGTTCGCCATTAATTACCTTTTGCTTAACATCTTCAACTTTTTCATTTATCACATCCCAGGCCTCTTGCATAACCTCATTCTTGGGGTCCCAGCCTACTGATTTTACCGTTGTGTAGTTACCATCTTTGTCTAGAGAATAAACTGGCTCACGGAATACACCTCGCATCATGTCTGCATCATCCTGAGGTACGTCTTTTGATTTCATGTAATTTATTATTTCACGCAGCGACGCAAAGACGCAACGCTTTATTTAAATTATTTATTCTTTTGATTATCCTGTAAAAAAATATTCATTTCACCTTCAGCAAGTAATTTGCCTTTACAAAATACTTTCCCCTTAATTATTGTGACACCCATGAGATTATGCAGTATGTCAATAGTAGTTTCAAGAGTATCTGTATCATTCGGCAAGTTATAAATTTTTATTCTCTTCAAAGAGCCGATAAATCCAACACTTGCTTTTTCATTATTTAGAAATGCTTCATATCCTGATTTGAGAGCGGCTGTTTGTGCCATATTTTCAATTAGTCCGGTTTCTTGAAAAAAACCATTGTTGCAGAAAATGTTTGATTTATCAAGATGCAGACAAGATGTAGTTGATGTCTTAGAATTTTTTATTAGCCCATCTACCATTGTCATGGGATATTTTTGTGGTATTAACCTCTCAACTTCTTCTTTCCCTGCAAGCATTATTAAAGGAATTAAATTACACTTAAAAGCATGTATGTAGATGAGAATCTGGCACTCTCCGGAACCATAATAAGTATTTTTTCACCTGGCTTTAGATTTCCTGAATTAAACAGTTCTTCCACCATTAACATTCCTGAAGCCGCCCCAACATTTCCAAGTTTTGGCAGATTTAAAAACCATTTTTCCATAGGGATGTCAAATCCACCTTCTTTCAGTTTGTTGAAAGCTTCGTTTTTAAAAAACATAGATGATAAATGTGGTAAAAACCAATCAATTTCATCGATATTAAGTTTTTTCTTTTTGCTTACATATTGGAGATGATTAACACCACAATTAATAATGTGCTTTTGCAGAATTTTTGCATCCTGTTTTAAAGTAAAAATTGAATTTTTGTCTTGTTCTTCAACAGAAAGTTGCCGCCACCCTGTGATATCGCCATTTTTGTCGCGTAAGCAGCCGGCATACATACAGGTCTTAAATTCATTTGCATAGGATCTTACATCCATCCATTCGATTTTCAGACTTATGCCTTTTTCATTTGGTTTATCCTGAAGCAGAGCCGCAACTGAACCATCAGAAAGCATCCATCTTAAAAAATCCTTCTCAAAAGCAATGTAAGGATTGTCTTCAATTTCTTTTCGCTTATCAATTTCAGTTGCATAATTGTTAGCAAGCATCCAACTTGAAAATATTTCGGAAGCTGCGCTTAAAGCATTTGTGACCTCACCGGCACGAATAGCAAGGTATGCATATTTCAACGAAAGCATTCCTGCATTGCACGTTCCATGAGCCGACATAACCTCCATTTGGTGGTCACCACCTAACTCGCCATGAACCATTAATGCATGGGAGGGTTGTAAAGTATCAGGCGAAGAAGTTCCAGCAGTAAGAAGTTCTACTTCACTTAAGTCAATGGTATTTTTTAAGACCTTATTTACAGCCAAAGCCGTAAGTTGGGCATTTGAATGTGTGGATTTGCCATTCTTATCCAGGGCGTAATAACGGGTTTTGATTTTGTTATTTCTTAAAATCAAAGCACGCGATTTAGATTCATTTCCATTAATTAAACCCAAAAGTCCTTCCATTTCATCATTTGAAACAGGGTCGTTTGGCATATATTTTTCAATGGCATTAATGTAAACCTCCTTCATTTCTCTTCTTATCTAATTTATTGGTTTAACACCTTTGTAATAATTAATATCTCTTTTAATTTTAAAATGAAAAAGTGGGTAAGTTAAGTAAAAGAACATTGTAACAATTGGAGAAACAATAAATATCACAAATAGTAAATACCATTTAAACATCTTTAACCTAGGCTCTCTGGCAGGATTTCCCGGACCACCTTTTTTTAAAATAAACTTAGACCAAATCCTAAATATTTTCTTTCCTTTTTTCTCAATGGATAAAATACTCGGCATTATTTCAACAGATTTCTCTTCTAAGAGTCTCCCTTGAAGTCCATTAAGATTATCATTCTCAACCGAATCCAAAATTATTGGGCCAAATCTGTCAGCCTCCTCAATATCTTTGTCTGATATGCCTGGCTTGGGAAATATCCCCCAAAGACTATCTTTTTTACCAGTAATCATCCAATAAATAATTGTTACTACGCTTGGCAGATTATGGTGGCGATCGCGTAGAGATATGTTCCCAACTAATTTACCTCCATTATCTGAAATCATGTCTTTAATATTCTCCTGCGCTCCAACCCACATATTTCGTGATCCAATTATTGTAACAATTGGTTTTCCATTCATCACTTTTTTCGCTTTTGATGATTTTAGAAAAGTGGTTAGTGGAATGGGCGGTGAAAGAAACCAAATAGGATAGCCAAGTATTATTAAATCGTAATCGATGGAAGTGTCAAACCTAACAGTTTCAATTTCAGAAGGGATCATTTCAACTGACTCAGGCATAGCATCCCAAAAACTAGTTCCACCCCATGGAAATGGGTATTCTGGTTTTGGCTTTAAGTATTCGCGATAAATGTTTGCTTTGTCTTTTAAGGAGTTTAAAACATTGTCAACAATACTATTTAGTTGTCCCGATTGAGAGTATGTAACTACTAGAATATTTTTCACTTTTCAAAGAAAAATTTGACTGGCAAACTTAATAAAAAATGGGTTTGATTTGGACTTAACATATTAAGTTATTTTAAATATGTTAACTTAAACTTATTGATTATTTAGTTTGGACTGGTTGATTCGCTTTTGCTGCCACGGTAGTGCATACTCACAACTATTGTTGTATCGTTAGTAATTTCAAAATTGCAATCATTAAATTTTGGTGCTTTTAAGAAAGATTTAATCTGCCCAGAAAAGCCAATTCCTTCATTGGGGATCCCTAATTTCAAAGCATTAAGTTTGCCGTCTGAATTTTCATCATGATAAACGGCAACTGCATAAATTCCATCTGGGATATTTTTAAATGTGGTTTCTGCTGAATGTTTGTCAATACTCAGAGTGTCTGCAAATACTGGTTTTTCCTTAGTCTTGAACTCTGCTTCATTATCGAAAATGGCAATCATTAAGTTTCCATTTAAAACATTGATATTTTCAATATGTACTACTATTTTATTGCTTTGGGCGTAAGTTGTTCCAAAACAAAGTATGATTGCAAGATTTAAAAATATTTTGATCATAAGTTCTCAATAACTACCTCTTATCAATAAAAATCACAGGTTTTCTTTTACCACCTTCCAATTGCATTTTTGATATTTCTGATGGTTTAAAAAACATTATTTCAGGCGTAACACGCATTTTTGCCCTAAAATGGTCTTTAATATTTTTCAATGAATCTTTTTCTACCTTTTCACAACCTGCTTTCACCAAAATATCATCTGTTCCCAACTGATTGGTAGAGACTTCAACAACGTAATTTTTAATACAGTTAATTTGATTAAGTACATCGTAAATCGCTGGAGGAAAAAGAGTTGTTCCTTTAAATTTTAGCATATGTTGTGTACGACCAATTACTGGTCCCAGTCGCATAGTAGTTCTTCCGCAACTACATTTCTCAGTATGATAATGACAAATATCGCCAGTTTTAAATCTGAGTAGTGGCATTCCTTCTACACCTAGTGTGGTAATTGTTACCTCTCCTGCCTCACCTTCAGCAACAGGATTGTTATCGCTGTCAAGAAACTCAACAATGATCATCTCAGGATGATGATGTCCTCCCTGGCCAGCTTCACATTCTGTAAATGCTGTCCCCATTTCTGTCGATGCATAAGTGGAGTAGAGTTTAATATCCCATTTTTCAGTAATTTTTTTACCAAGTGTGTTTAGAGAAAAATCGGCATTGCGGATTGGCTCACCAATACAAACTGCCTTTTTGATGCTAGAGTTTATAAAATCTATTCCATTTTCTTCAGCGTAGTCGATTAATTTTGGAATAAATGAGGGAACACTAATAAGACCCGTTGGTGAGAAACGTTCGATTGACTGAAATTGAAGTTTTTGTAATCCGGGGCCTATCCTAATTATTCCTGCTTCAAGTTTTCTTAACCCTAGAAAATATGCCATTCCTGCCATAAACATTTTATCGAGAGTTACCATTAATTGGTAGATATCATCAGATGTGGTGTTTGCGCAGGAAAAAGAAATGTACTCATTGTATGCAAGTCTTTCAAGATCAGTTTCTGTCATTGCAAAAGTTACAGGCTCACCCAGAGTACCTGAAGTGGTTACAAAGTCAACAATTTTATTTTTTGGTACACAAATAAAATCGTCTGAATAGTTTTGAAGGTCACCCTTAGTAGTTAC
>Ga0164315_10001763_pt1 | contig 16373 bp, 13 predicted proteins | sample GuaBasSedimGuay6_FD_113737 | JGI IMG/M metagenome (GOLD analysis project Ga0164315, IMG submission 113737) | Subseafloor sediment microbial communities from Guaymas Basin, Gulf of California, Mexico - Guay6, Core 4569-2, 0-3 cm | ecosystem: Environmental > Aquatic > Marine > Hydrothermal vents...
CTTGATGGCTGAAACCTGTGCCTCATGCACATTAAGATTAACGATATCGGTGATAAAGGTCATAAGCTACCCGGATAGTTAAATCATTGATAACACGATAAAAGTCCTGTCTAACAACCAATTCATTTTATTGTGAATAGCCCTCTGTATTGTTGATGTATGTCAATATCATCTCTACGCTGCTAATAATATAATTTATCACAGCTTAGATAAGCAACTGGGAGGAGACCTATGCAGGACATTAACAAATTCACCGATAATCTCGGTCCATTTAAAGTCATTCATGTATATGAACCTTCGGTAAATCTCAAAGCGATTTTGGTCGTCGATAATATAGCTAGAGGCCCATCGGTTGGCGGTGTTCGCATGGCAACGGATGTCAGCGTTGAAGAATGCATGCGCCTCGCACGGGCAATGACTTTAAAAAACGCAGCCGCCGGACTGGCACATGGCGGCGGCAAGGCGGTCTTGTTTGGCGACCCCAAAATGCCTTCCGCCGAAAAAGAAAAACTAATCCGGGCGATGGCACAGGCATTACGCAATGAAGATACCTATATCTTCGCTCCTGACATGGGAACCAATGAAGAATGTATGGCCTGGGTTAAGGATGAAATTGGCCGTGTGGTCGGTCTGCCGCGCGAATTAGGTGGAATTCCTCTGGATGAAATCGGTGCCACTGCCTGGGGCTTAAGTCATGCCGTTGATGTGGCATTAGAATATTGTGATTTTGAGCTAAAAGGTGCACGCTTTGTGGTCCAGGGTTTCGGTGCTGTTGGTAAGCATGTGTCTCGTTTCCTTACCGACAAGGGTGCGATACTGGTTGCCGTTGCCGATTCAGCTGGCGCCATCCATCAGGATGATGGACTCGATGTGAACAAACTACTTGAAATAAAACAACAGGGTAAGTCTGTTACCGAATATGCCAATGCCAGAAAAATGCAGCGCGATGATGTCATCGATGTGGAATGTGATATCTGGATTCCGGCGGCACGACCAGACGTAATTGACGAGGGAAATGTGCATCGTCTGAATACCAAACTGGTTGTGCAGGGGGCCAATATTCCTTTTACTCACGGCGCCGAAAAAATACTACATGAAAAGGGAATCTTATGCCTGCCCGACTTTATCGCAAATGCCGGTGGTGTTATCTGTGCCGCAATGGAATACCAGGGCGCCAGCGAGTCTGCTGCCCTGCAAACCATTGAAGAAAAATTGCGTCGAAATACTTCCCTGGCACTGGAGAGCGTTCAATCCAGGAAAATATCACCGCGTGAAGCAGGAATGGAACTGGCGCTGGAACGCCTTAACAAGGCGATGAGCTACAGACGCTACTCGCTATTTTCAACAGCACCTGGCTTTGCCTGATACTTCCCTGTTAAGTCTTGAATAAAATGGCAAGCAGGAAAAAAAGTTATTTTCATCGTGGTGGCGAGGAACCGCTACTAGGCGCCACTATTGCTGAGCATTTTGCCGGGATCGTTGAGCGTTTTCCCGAACATGAAGCCGTGGTCTCGCTGCCGCAGGGAAAACGTTTAAATTACCGGGAATTTTCTGCATCCGTCGATGAGTTAGCGCGTGGTCTGTTAGCAACTGGTTTCGGCAAAGGCGACCGTATTGGCGTCTGGTCAACTGACAATCTTGAGTGGCTGTTGTTACAAATGGCCACCGCTCGTATCGGTGCGATACTGGTCAATATTAATCCTGCCTACGGCACCCATGAGTTAGCCTATGCACTGAAGCAAACGGAAATTCAGGGTATTTTTACCATTCCTGCTTTTCGACATAGTTTTTACATTGATATGCTGGTCGAGTTAATACCAGAGCTGGCCCAGAATAATACTGAACTCAACAACCCGGAGTTCCCGCACTTACGCCACATCATTGTCTACGATCCGGTAGACCCCGGGAATACCTCGCGCGCTCATGCCGGATTAATGATCTGGCCAGACATCATTCACTCGGCTAAAACGATATCAATGGCAGAGCTAAACAAAGTCACCGACTCATGTGATAGAGATGACCCCATCAACATCCAGTACACATCCGGCACCACAGGTTTTCCAAAAGCGGTGGTTCTGACCCATCACAATTTACTCAATAACGCCTATTTCTCAGCTAAAGCCATGTACTTTACGGAAGCCGACAGGCTTTGTATTCCTGTTCCTTTCTATCATTGCTTCGGCATGGTGTTAGCTAACCTTTTATGTATTTCCGTTGGTGCCTGCATGGTGATTCCGTCGGAACATTTTGACGCGCCTGCAGTGTTACACGCAATCGAGGCCGAAAAGTGTACCGCGGTTCATGGAGTACCTACGATGTTCATCGCCGAGCTGGATCATCCGAATTTCAAGCAGTATGAACTCCGCAGTTTGCGCACGGGCATCATGGCTGGTGCGCCCTGCCCGGCAGCGTTAATGAAAAGAGTAATGGAAGACATGCACTGCCGGGGAATCTTAATCGGCTATGGTGAAACCGAAGCTTCACCGTTAACGCATCTGACCACAGCTAACGACACCATGGAAAGACGTACCGAAACGGTTGGTAAAAATTTACCACACCAGGAAGTAAAAATTATCAATACCGAAACCGGCGCCACCCAGTCCCTGGGTGAAATAGGTGAAATCTGCTTTCGCGGTTATCACGTCATGCATGGTTATTATGAACAGATGCAAAAAACCGCCGAAACCATCGATGAAAGCGGCTGGCTCTATTCCGGAGATCTCGGCACCATGGATACCGACGGTTATCTACGCATTACCGGTCGACGCAAGGAAATGATCATACGCGGTGGTGAAAATATCTATCCCAAAGAAATTGAAGAGTTTTTGTTCAGCCACCCCAAGATTGCCCAGGTAGCCGTATTTGGTGTGCCCGATGAACTATACGGTGAAGAAGTGATGGCGTGGATTCAGTTACATGCCGGGGAAAATTGCGCTGAAAGTGAAATTAAAGACTTTTGTAAAGGCAAAATAGCCCACTTTAAAGTGCCTAAATTTATCTGGTTTGTCGAGTCAATGCCGATGACAGTGACAGGAAAACTACAGAAATTCCGAATGCGTGAAATAGCAATAGAGAAACTAAGAAAAACCCCGATCTGAGTTATTCCAGAATGCCAGGCTCAAACCAGGCTACGAACAGATCAAAATAGCCTGTCGATAACCAATAATTGCAGCATGAACGCAGGTTGCTGTTTTCTCAGCAACCTGCATCGGCATTACATTTGTTTCTGAGCGGCGAAGTAAGCGGCAAGATTTGAGATATCCGCATCGCTAAGTGGCGCTGCCATTGCTGACATCATGGGGTCCTTACGTTTACCGTCACGAAAATCCTTGATTTGTTTTGCCAGGTAAGCCTCGTGCTGACCGGCTAGCTTTGGCCACATTGGATTAGCGCTATTGCCGTCTGCACCATGACAGGCAACACAGGTTGCAGATTTAGCTTTACCTGCGGCGACATCACCGCCGGCATGAATTACATTTCCGAACGCTAGTCCGAAGGTCAACAATATTAAACTCGATATTCGCATACTTGATCTCCTGTTGATCACATTATTTTAACGACACCCTCACGGGCAAAAGGCTAACGATATCATCAATTAAATGACTATGGAATTGACCAGAGTCAATTTCTATTAGCCAGAGGGGCATTAACACTCACAAATTTGCCCGGTTTGTCACTAAATCAATCAAACACGTATAATGAATCCCCCAGGCTATTGAAAATCCACAAATTCGTTACAATGTAATATAGAGTTGACTTAATCAATTGGCATAGACTTTTAGTGGAGGGTAATTACTCTTCATAATAACTTCAACGGAGAGAGAATATTATGTACAAAACCATTTTAGTGCCCATCGATATCGCTAATCTCGATAAAGGCAAGGCCATGATTGATGTTGCCAAAGCGCATGCCAACGAAGGTACGCAGATTATCCTGCTGAATGTAGTCGAACAAATTCCAAACTGGGCTGCAGCCGAGTTACCACAGGGCATCCTCGACAAATCGCATCAGACTTCGGTTGATGAAATGAATGATATTGCAAAAGCAAGTGGTATCGATATGGAGGTCGAAGTTCGAATGGGCCACTCCTATAGAACGATTCTGGAAGTTGCCGAGGAAAAGGCCGTTGATCTGATTATTATCGCCTCACACCGTCCGGGATTACAGGACTATTTCCTTGGATCTACCGCGGCTAAAGTCGTGCGCCACGCTAAATGCTCGGTTCTCATTACCCGCTAAAACCAATCTGTCCAGGAATTGCATTACCGGCGTGTGACTGTCAAACCATAAATGACCAGGTAACCATGAGCAAATCATCAAAGTATTGGTACATATACCTGTTTATCGCGGCTATTACATTTACTAGTACATTTACCGGCACGGTCGCTGCCGCAACAGATGAAGACAGTGAGCTTTCGGGCGATTCCATCGAGATTTACTCAGAAGGTGGTGTTGAATGGCGGCTAAGATACAAAGGCGGGATTTGCGGTGTATATAATCCGACGACCCGCCAGGTTGAGTGGCGCGACAGGTACAAAGGCGGTATAGCGGGTGTTTTCAATCCAGTAACTAAAGAAATCGAATGGCGGGATCGATATAACAGTGGGGTAGCGGGTGTTTTTAACCTTGAATCTGAAGAAGTTGAATGGCGAGAAAATTACAAAGGCGGCGTCGCCGGTGTTTTCAATCCCACGACTAAAGAAATAGAGTGGAGAGATACATATAGAGGTGATGTGGCCGGTGTCTTCAACCCCTTCACCGAAGAAATCGAATGGAAACAAAAATATAAAAATGGTGTCGCCGGTGTTTTCAATCCGAGAACCAATCGGGTTGAATGGAAACAAAAATATAAACACGGCATAGCCGGTATTATTGCCGGGCAACCCGACTCGCTATACTGTTCAAGTTTCGCAAACGATTACGACGAAAGACGCAAACAACAACTGTATTAGTTCAGGGTTGAGTTAGTGAGAAATATCATTAGCGTTGGGGGACGAGGCGCATGACAGACACCAACAGCGCTGGCTTAACCGAAAAAGCGTTATGGGGCGGATACAGCAGGACCGGCAATCCCAGTGCCGTGCACGACTGTTACTATCAATGCGCCAATAATGATCCGAAAATTCCGCAGTTATGGGGCTACATGGATGATCTGTCCTACGCGTCGGGCAGCATCGCACAGCTGCATGTCAGCACAACAGCCACGACTTTCGATATCCTGATCTACCGGGATGGCGCGAAGCAGCAAGTCGTTTTCCAGAAACAGCAATTAACCGGCGCCTTTCAGCAAACACCCGCGGACTGTTCGGTCAACGGATGCGGCTGGCCCGTAACGCTGGAAATCTCGATTGATTCCGACTGGGCCTCGGGCGCTTACGTGGTCGAATTAACCGCTATCGATGGTTCATTGCTCACGTATGATCATGTATTTCTGGTTCGCCCCGGCGAGAACCATAAACAGGGGCGCCTGCTGCTGGTTGCCGCAACCGGAACCTGGACCGCCTACAACGACTGGGGCGGGTCCAATCACTACGAAGGTATTACCGGCGAAAGCGGCGATCAATTTTCTCCAGTTCTTAGCCTCAATCGACCCTGGGCGCGTGGTTTCGTCAAATTACCGATCGACGCACCGCGTATACCACTGCGTGAACGACCAAAAATGGGAGCGGCACTGCGCTATCCACACATGGAGTGGGCCTACGCCAACGGCTATTCGAAGAAATACGCCTCGGCGGGCTGGGCCAGTTACGAACGTCATTACCTCCACTGGCTCGAAAACGCTGGATACGTAGTAGATGTTGTTTCGGAACAGGATCTCCAGTATCAACCCGGTGTAGTCGATGGATACGGCTGCCTAACTTTTATCGGCCACGACGAGTACTGGTCGTGGGAAATGCGTGATACCGTCGACACCTATGTAGAAGGCGGCGGCAATGTCGCACGCTTCGCCGGCAACTTCATGTGGCAGATCAGGCTAGAGGATGAGGGCCGCACACAGGTTTGCTACAAGTATATCGCCCGGGACCAGGACCCGGTGCACGACACGGATCAATCCCAGCGCACAACCATTTGTTGGGATGCGCCTGAAACCGGCCGTCCAGGCGCCGAGACCTTTGGACTCAGCGGCACGCGCGGCGTTTATGCGGGTTGGGGAGGTTGTTGCCCACGCGGCGCGGGCGGCTTTACTATTTATCGACCAGACCACTGGATCTTTGCAGATGCAGACGTCTATTATGGCGATATCCTCGGTGCACCCTCACTGGTATTCGGATATGAAGTTGACGGCGTCGATCATGTCGTGAAAGATGGCCTGCCCTACCCCACCGGCGCGGACGGCGCACCTGAAAATCTGCTGATTCTCGCGATGGGATTGTCCACTGTGTTCGAGGCGGATCACGATAACGGAATGACCCCGTTCATTGGATCAGATGACGCCAATTTCGCCGCCATGGCGATTCATGGTGAAGTTACACCGGAACTGGTAGATCGCTACAAACGAGGCTCCGGCATGATCGCGATATTCGAACGTGGTCAGGGCTGCGTGGTCACTGCTGGAAGCTGCGAATGGGTGGCGGGATTAATTGATCGTGACCCACAAATCGAACAGGTCACACGAAATGTACTCGACCGTTTTCTTAGCTGAATGGCAGTACCCCACTACAACACGGGCAAACACGATTAATGAGCAGTAATCGAGAAAATGCTTTCAGATAGAACAGAACTCAAACTGATATTTGCCATTCTGACCGGCATTTTGTTGAGTAATTTGAGTATTTTTAGTGCACCATTTTATATTGGTGCGTTAATCGATGGCCTCGGCTTCAACGAAATCCAGGCCGGCCTGGTCAACACCTTCGAGATCAGTGCCGTGGCCGGGGTAACACTGGTATGCGCGAACTACGTGAACCGTATTTCACTCCGCTATCTCGCTTTGACCGGAGCGCTGACAATCCTGCTGGCCAATCTGATTACCCTGGCAATAGATGGTTATGTGCCAATGCTATTGATACGCACACTTGCTGGAACAGGCGCCGGCTTATGCCTTGCCGCTTCTAGTGCATTGCTCGGCCGTATGAAAGATCCCGATCGTGTCATGGGGATAGTTCTGGTATGCAATACCCTGACCCTGATCCTGCTCCTGTCTATTATGGGTTATGCCAAACAACAATGGATGTTCGGCGGCGTGATCGGCTTGTTGACAATCGTATTATTGCTAATGATTCCGCTTATGTTGCTAATTCCCACCCAGCCTGTAGCGGTGCATAAAGACAAGACTGCAGACTCCAATATGGATATCCACCGGACCCTGGGGCTTCTTGGCATAGGTCTTTTGATCGTGTTCTGCCTGATCGAAGGCGGGGTACTATCGTTTAGTGAACGCGTCGCCACCAACCTTGGCATTAGCGAAACTAATATTGGTAAATTGTTGGCCCTGGCCTATGCTGCCGGGCTAGCGGGTGCGTCACTGGTCGCATTGCTGGGAGATCGAATTCCCCGTATATTCCCGATTTTCACCGGCATTAGCCTGATGGGCGTTGCCAGCCTGGTGGTCTATCACACCCAGTCGAACCTGCTGTTTTCAATTTTTCTGTGCTCTTTTACGTTCGGGTTTTTTATCGCTTTTCCTTACCTGATCGGCGCCTGCGCCCGACTCGACCCGCATGGTTACTGGGCCGCGCGGGCCAGCGGCGCCAACTTACTAGGTGTGGCTTTCGCCCCGTTTATGGCCGGGACCATTGTCAGCACCGCAAGTTACCAGGCATTAGGATTATTGTGTTTCGGCCTGGCGCTGATATGTCTCGTCCTCGCGCTGGTTTTTACTAACCGTATCAAACAACAATTCCCTGAAACCAGGGCTGGATTGGCATGAATATGCATGCAACCAAAACGCGATGTTCAAAATATGTGACCAGGCAAATAATGTTGTGATTCAATCAGACAGGAGCAAGCGATGAGTCTAGAAATAGCAGACAGGTGGTTTGAACGAAAAACCATCGATGATCAAATCACCCTGCTCTGGGAACCGCATGTGCACGAGTGGTTACGCTGTAATATCTGGCACATCAAGGGCCGCGAAAGGGATTTGTTAATCGATACCGGCATGGGTATTTCCAGTCTCAGGGAAGCCGCGACCGATATTTTTCAAAAGCCGTTAACCGTGGTGATGACGCACACCCATCTGGACCACATGGGCAGCGCCCACGAGTTTGATCACTGCCTGTGCCATCCCAGCGAAGCAGGTAAGCTATCGAGTGCCGCCGATGGCTTGCCGCTGCGCTGGTCTGACTGGCCCGAGGATCATCTTAAATCCATGGAACTGGATGAGGACCCTGGTGAATATGTTGTAACCGCATTACCTCATGCGGGATTCGATATCGATAATTTCAAAATGCAGGCCACAACACCAACCGCGCTCTTAGACGAAGGCGATAGAGTTGATATTGGCAACCGAAATTTCGAGGTACTGCACCTGCCTGGTCACTCGCCAGGCAGCATTGCCCTGTGGGAAAAGGATACCGGCACCATGTTTTCGGGTGACGTAATCTACGACGGCCCGTTACTCGACAAACTCGATGGCTCCGATATCGATCAGTACGTCAATTCCATGGAACGGCTCCTGACCCTACCGGTTAAGGTGGTTCACGGCGGACACGAACCCAGTTTCGATGGCGAACGTATGCGTGAAATAGCGCACGCATACCTCAGGCAACATCAATAGGAGAACCCGGGTGAACGACGTAGCAATCATCGACACGGGCAAGCTGTCTGAACCGGCCTATCTGAAAAATATGATCGAATGGCAGGTACCGTAGGGCGCAATAACCAAAGGCCATTGCACACGGAAGTGCCGGTGCCGCGTAGCACAGGGATGTGCCGGTCCGGCGCACCGGAGAGCGGCCATTGCGCCGAGTGCCCGTTACAAGCTTATTTAAACGCCAGCCCTACTCAGGCAGATAATCCTCGCTCCAGCTTTCCGATACCACGCCCTGACGGATTAAGCGTTCGATTTCATCCGCGCCATAACCCAGTTCCTCCAGCAATGTCCGGCTATCGATGCCGTATTTACGTGCCGGGAAGGGTGCTGTAATTTCGGCAAACCGCGGCCGAACTGCATTCGGTGCGACTATATCAACCCTGCGCCCGCTCGGATGGCGGTCGTGACGTACGAAACTGTAGGTATTGTCTTTCAAATCCGCCAGGCCCTCGCTTTCGATCCACAGGTTTTCTTCACGCAGGGCCTGCAGGGTCGCCAGAGGCGCGAAGCCGGCGTCGATGCCCTGCAACAGAGTAAACCAGTGGTCGAGGCTTTGCGCCAGGAAGCACTCGGCCAACACCGCTTGCAACTGTTCCTTTTTAAGCCCAACAATTCTCTCCAGACCGGGAAGCCGTTCAAGTTTCGGCAAGGTCCGTTCATCGAGTGCGAGAAAAAACCAGCCGTCAATAGCTTCATAACAGTGGTACAACGGACCCCAGCCTTTTACTTCACGACCGGCGGGTTCATCAAAGGGTGCTCGGCCGTCGTAATCGATCATGAAAGGCAACTGGATCAGTTGGCCTGCCGCCGCAAGCGAGGCACGGGCAATATCACCACCGCCATGCTGTGTACGCTGGAACAGTGCAATTGAAATCGAGAGTGCCGCGGCGAAACCTCCCAGCACATCAATAGTACCCAGATGTGCATGCTCTTCCGGTGTTTCGAGACCACCGCCGAAGCGCGCCATTACGCCTGTCGAGGCCTGTACCAGGTCGTCGTAGCCCGGGTAGTCGCTGCGCGGACCCGGGGCCGGGCCGCCATAGGCATCAAACAGACAAAGCACGAGTTCGGGGTTAATCTCTTGCAGGCGCTCGGCCTCCAGGCCGAGCCCTGCTAATTGCCGCTCTACCCCATTCAGGGTGACGACGTCGACCTCGGCCAGCAGGCGCGACAGAATCTCCTGTCCTTCCGAGGTCTTCAGATCACAAAGTAATGAGCGCTTGCCTCGACCTGCCTGGAAACCGAAGATCACCGTATTCCAGGGATCCATCGTGGGCTCGATCGGCGACAATGAAATCACCTCGGCACCAAAGCGCGCCAGGGTCGAAGCGATTGTCGGTCCTGCAATCACGTTGGTCAGGTCAAGAATCTTGATACCACTCAGCCAGCCATCACTATCGGCTTCATCGGCAGCTTTTTTGTCGCGAACCGGTTCGCCCAGAATGCTTAATATTTCCTCTCGATCGGCATCGGCTACAGGAGCCGGTGCCTTGATGAGAGTCTTTTCTGCGCTGCCCGCTAGCCAGGTGATGTTTCCCATTTGTCGGGTTTTTCCGAGCTGCGCATCATCAACCTCAAGCACCAGGCAGGAAGCGAGCGCATGCTCGGAGGCGAGCCACTCCTCCGTGGTACGATGAGCAGCGGCAGGAATGCCTGCCCTGCCCCAGATTTCCTCCCACTCGAAAGCACCTTTGGTTTTGAAAACCTGTTTAAGTGCGGCCGAAATACGTTTTGCCCAGGCGGGTGAAAGCGGATAGCCGGCCAATGTACAGTCCTCTCCCTCGGGCCATTCACTGGTAGGCAGGTAGGCATCAAAGTCAGGCAAGCCTTCGGCCTCCATCTCTTCCCACAGACCCATTAGTTTCAGGGCATTACGCACATGATGTTTATGCGACGCGCAAACCACATAGAAAGGCCTGCCGTCGGCACAAATATACGTGCGGTAAAAGGGATCCATGTATTCCTGGATCTCGGCGTAACCCATGTTCATCGGTATTCCGCTTGCACGCCGCCGCTCCATTTCACGCTCACGGGGAGACTTGTAGCGCTCTGGAAAGTTCTCGACATGCATGGCGTTATAGACCAGCCCCTCGATTAGCGCCGAGGCCAGGGGCACTTCTATATACTCGCCTGTGCCGGTTTTTTCACGTTTGCCAAGCGCGAGAACAGCTGCGGTCGCGCCAAGAGTGGCAGCATAGGCCGAGGCCAGCGGCAAGGGTGTAAATGACGGGTTAATCCCCATCAAAACCCGGCTCAATCCCATATCGGTGAACTGGCCCGAAGCAGCAGCGACTACTCCCTCGTAGGCTTTAATCACACGACGCTCCGCATCACCCGAAGAGAATCCGGGCAAGCTTAGATAGACCAGGGCCGGGTTGATTGCCATCAATTTGTCCGCACCCAGACCGAGACGATCCATCACACCGGGGCGGAAATTTTCCACCAGCAGATCGGCCCGTGCCGCCAGCTCCTGTGCAGTTTCACAACCTTCTGCGGATTACAGGTCAAGAACGATTGATTTCTTACCGCGACCGAGGATCGCGTTTGCCTGATCGCTCCACCGGGGACCTTCAGGAGGATCTATACGTATCACTTCCGCGCCCTGGTCGGCGAGCATCATGCCAACCGCGGGCCCTGCAATATAATGGCCAAAATCAAGCACCCGAAGGCCTTTTAACGGCAAGTCTTTGTTCATGAATAACTATCCTACAGGATCATGCATGCGAGCGGATTATAGAGATAAGTATCCACCCAGAAAAATGATAAAATTCGATCGCTACCATCACCTTTATCGATTATCCGGCGAGCATTTTTTTAACCCATAAATCGTATAAAGGAAACGTAGAATCGTAGGGTGCAATAACCAGAGGGCGTTGCACCTTACTGCTCTATAACCGTTCTGCGTCACCCGTAATTGCAGCTTCTACAGCTGTCCAAAACTGGCTCTCTATCATCTCGGTTTGCTGTTGGCGCAGGATTTCTTCAATTGATTCAAGTGAACGGACCGGTTTATGGCCTACTACTGCAAGACCACCAGTGGTATTCGCCGACTCATTTTGTAAATACTGCGGAGCATATTCAAATTGAAATTGTTTAAAACCAACAGACCGGTCATGATCACGGTCAATTGGCAACTAACCTACAGGTAACTACCGATGAAAAATACGATCGTACTAATTGGCTGCGGCAACATGGGTTTTGCAATGCTGACAGGATGGCTGGGAAAATACCCTGAGCTCGATGCTCATGTTGTTGAACCGGTCGCATCACTGCATCAACGCGCACAGCAAGCAGGGGCCAGAGTGGTTGCCGAAATAGCGAATTTGCCGGCTGAGCTTGTACCGAAACTGGTTGTCCTTGCCGTCAAACCGCAGATGATCGATGGCGTCGCCGCGCAATGCCAAAATTTGGCTGCGAGCGGTGCAACTTTTGTTTCTGTCGCGGCGGGCGTTACGCTTGATCGAGTTGCACAGGCGCTGTCCCGCCCGGCGCCGCTTATTCGCTGTATGCCCAACACGCCGGCCTCGATAGGCGCCGGCATGATGGTGTTGACTGCGCGTAGTGACGTGTCGGCAGAAACCCGCGATTTTGTAGAGTCACTGTTTGCTTCGTCGGGTGAGGTAGCCTGGAACGACGACGAATCCCTGATGGATGCGGTGACGGCTATTTCAGGCTCCGGGCCGGCCTATGTTTTCTATTTTATCGAAACCCTGTCCGAGGCTGGAGAAAAGCTCGGCCTGACCCGCGAAATTGCGCGGAAGCTGGCCCTGCAGACAGTGCGTGGCGCCGGCCAACTGGCCGCTTTATCCAACGATAGTCCGGCAGTTTTGCGCGAACAGGTCACCAGTCCGGGTGGTACAACGGCAGCCGCCCTGAAGGTGTTGATGGCTGATGATGGATTATCAGCACTGGTTTTCAAGGCCGCCACTGCGGCGCGAGATCGTAGCGTGGAACTGGGTAAAGCCAATTAACCCGTATATTGTACGGGCGCCGTTTAATCCCCGGGCCGAAGAGGTGCGGGGCTAGTCGTTTTCATCGCAGGGGCTCAGCCGTCATGCCGATATCCCCGGCATAATCAGGGATTCGGACCCGAACGATTATATACTCTTCGGATTTGGACGGCCTAAATATCCCTTATAGCCAGCTTTCCCTCCATATCCGGTATTCCGCCGGACGCAAACGGTAGCGTGCAATATTTCCCTCGTGAAGGCTCATGATTTCCGTCTCCACTATCTCGATAAAGCGCGCCCGGTCCGCTTGTGGCACTTCCTCTGCAGCTCGCTGCTGGATAAAGATCGCTGCGGACTTATTATCCATAACGCCACGAACGATTACGGCGACGATTTCCGCCATCATCGGTCGATAGCTCAGGCGAAAAGGATCCGGCTCTCCCAGAGACTGGCGCACGGCCGAATAACGCGCGCCCGAACGCTCGTAGGCCCACACGAAAAGGTCACGAAGCAGGTCAACACGATTGAGTTCATAGACACCCAGAATACCGTCGATATATGCCTGGTTGGGAACATCAACAAAGGAGAGGGGGCTCAGGTTTTCACGAATCAGCGGGATATTTGCCGCCAGCCGTGAAACGCGCTTGTTCACATCCTCGAATGCCTGCAAATATGAGAGATGCACCAGGGCGAAGAAGGCCTGTTCAAACGGATCGTCAATCGCCGCGGCAGTATCGAGTACTTGCTGGAAGCATTCATCGATCAGTTGCGGTACTTCCAGTGGGTGATAAACGGTACCATCAATGCCGACTGGAATGGAACGCAAACGCCCGCAGGCCTGTGGGTCGGCAAGCAAATTATCAGACAGCAGAGCATGCAGGTTGAGGATTGTATATCGATTGAAACCAGTCTCCACGGCCTGCTCGACCAGGAACTCGATGGCAGCCTTATGGTTGATAATCATCTGCGCTTCCAGTGCATCTCTACCTTCGGCAAACTCACCTAGTTCCAACAAGCGTTCGGTTTCGAGCAGCGAATAGGTATTACCTTCCAGACGGCTAGAGTTCCACGACAGGTCAATCAGCAGGCGGCTGTAAATCTTCCGCACATAAGTGCCGGCTGGTCGCAGGCCATCCGGTGAACGCCCCAGACCGTGCAGATGCTGCCGGGTTTCGACCGGTAAATAAAGGGTTTCGTTGGGCCTGTACGCATCGAGAAATGCCCGCTGGTATCCGGCTGGATTCCTATTCTGGATCGGTGAGCGGACAATTTGTTTAATCATCACCGCCGCGGGGGAAATGGGTGGATAAAATGCAATCCGGGCCGGATGCCCTTTAATTTCAAGTTTAGCGGACGAGGCGTGAATTACGACATCCTCCGAAGGCATTCGATAGTGCCGCCCCTTGCCACGCCCCTCGGCGCGAAGTCGTTTCTGCGCGATCAGGCGTTCCAGGCGGCGCTGCAGCATCCGGGGTGGAAGATCAAATGCCAGCCCATCACGAATCGTCCCGACCTTTACCCCATCGGAATGCGCCGCCACGATCTCAACAATGGCCTCAAGCTCTTGTTTGGGAATTTTCTTAGGCATACGTCATATTATATGTCGCAAAACATATTTAAGCGACGTATAAATATTTTTTTGACGGGTATATGCTGTATTTGTCGTTGAAATAGTATTAAGTGTCGTAAAACCTGGGGAGACAGCGCCGATTCATGCTATTTTTGGAGTCGGTAACAAATGAGAATTAGAAGCATTTGTCACCGACCCTTTTATCGTTTAATCAGGTTCTGGAGGGCTAGCCCCCAGGTCGCTCGAAGGCGGCCGGTGCTTCCATACCCCGGTTTCCTGTTCGAACGCCCAGGCCAGCCTGAGCACATCCCAGTCGTGGTCGCGTCGTCCCATAATTTGCAATCCTACCGGCAATCCGTCCGGAGTAAATCCGCCGGGAACGGTTATCGCCGGCAAGCCCAGTAACGGGGCGACATCCAGCGCGATCCAGTTCATCGCGCTTTCGGCTTCCGGATCGTCGATAGCATAGGGCTTCATAAAATGCGTTGGCCAGACCAGAAATTCGTATAACTCAAGGCATTCTGAGACCCGGTGGCCAAGTGCTGCCCTTTGTGCCTTTGCATGGGTGATTTCGATTGCGGACAGCCGATTCGCGCGTGCCTGGCCAGCTTCCAGTAATGGCGATAAATCATCGGCTTTTCCCCGGGCAAGCGCCGCATCGATTTCTTCCTTCATTATCATTGTCTTCAATGTGAGCAGCGTTTCCGATGCGCCCATGACCTGCGGACTGGTTTCGGTGATATCACAACTCAACGACGCGAACACATCGAAGCTCTCGCTGAATACATCGGCGACTTCAGGATCAACTTGTGCGAAACCGAGATCAGGGCTCCAGGCGATTCGCGTGTTTTTGTGGTCCACACGCAGATCTTCCGATGCGTTGACTAACTCCTGTTCAATGCTCAATGAACTGCGGGCGTCGGGTCCTGCAACCGCACGCATAAACAAAGCGATATCTGCGACGGTTCTGGCCATTGGGCCGTGTACATTAATTTCGTCAAACCTGGCGTTGCCGTTTAGCTTCGGTATTCGGCCGGGAGAAGGTCGAAATCCGACAACATTGCACCACGCGGCAGGCGATCGCAACGATCCTGCCACATCACTGCCATCGGCCAGTGCCAGCATTCCACATGCAAGTGCGCTCGCGCCGCCACCGCTACTACCGCTACAGGTTTTGCTAGAGTCGTAAGGATTTAGTGTCGAACCAAACAGGCTGTTGGTGGTTTGCCCGCCATAAGAAAGTTCGGGCAAGTTGGTTTTGCCAACCATTATCGCGCCGGCTGCCTGGTGGCGCTCGACAATCAGGTCGTCAAATTCTGGAATGTAGTCCTTATACAGCGATGACCCCCAGGTCGTTCGAATTCCCCGGGTTCGTAAATTGTCTTTCACTCCTATCGGCAGGCCGTGTAGGAGCCCTTTGTTCTTTTTACAATCGGCCTGCTTTGCGCTTTCGAAGGCCTGTTCACGGGTGAGCGTCACAATCGCATTCACAACAGGATTAAGCCTGTCGATCTGTTCCATATATGTGCTCAACAGTTCAACCGCACCTAGCTGCCGGCTGTGGAGTAAACTCGATAACTCGGTTGCAGGCTTAAAACACAATTCGCTCATGAATGTTTCGCCATCGTTTTATCCCCAGCGGGGAGAGGGAGTATTTTAGGCCCCTCTCCCCTCTGGGGCGGTGCGACGTCTCGCGAGGGTTAGGGTGAGGGGTTTTTCCATGAATCATCCTAACCAACAACAATCACGCCGCAACCGGCGCCCAGGCAATCGCCGCTACACGTCGGAAATTTTCACCGAGAATACCTCGAATTTGAATATCGCTGAATCCATGATCATTCAGACAGTCTACGAGGCCGCGCAACTGTGACGGGGCGGCGTGTTTGATGCCTGGCGTATCGTAGCGTTGGCCGGCGGGCCAGAAGTCGGGGCGACTGCTCAGGATAGTACCGATATCGATACCGGTATCGGGCGAGTAATCGAATCCCAGGCCCACGTGCTCGGCTCCGACTAGTTCGGAAACGTAATTGATATGTTGTAGCAGTGTGTTATTACTAACGTCATTATCGCCAAGGAAAATTCCCATGCCGTTGATAC
>Ga0164315_10001764_pt1 | contig 16365 bp, 12 predicted proteins | sample GuaBasSedimGuay6_FD_113737 | JGI IMG/M metagenome (GOLD analysis project Ga0164315, IMG submission 113737) | Subseafloor sediment microbial communities from Guaymas Basin, Gulf of California, Mexico - Guay6, Core 4569-2, 0-3 cm | ecosystem: Environmental > Aquatic > Marine > Hydrothermal vents...
AGGATCAAACCGTTGGGACAGTTCAAAGTTAATCTCAACATCAGGTCTGCATCCTTCAACAGTCACAGCTTTGTTAATGGTCTGCAAAGGAACCCACCAGGATCGCACCCCTTCTTTTTCAAGGAATGTGGCTGCCGGCAGGATAATATCGGCATACCTCAGGGAGGGGGTCATGAACAGATCAACGCCGACGATGAAGTCAAGCTTGTCCAAAGCCTTTTGCCAGAGTTTGGGATCAAGACCAATACCGGATAAAGGGTTACAGGTCTGCATCCACAATCCCTTAACAGGGTAGGGCTTTTCACTGAAAATCTGATCAATGACCTTGTCGGTCTGGCACCGCCATATAAATTTATTGAACGGACCATAATCGTCTTTTCCGATGCGTGGCTTGTCCTGGGCCGGATCCTTTAATTTGATGACCCCTTCGGCACCGGGAAGAGCATAGGCAACGGCATTAAATGCCGACCGGGTAAAGACGTTTCCCCCCGGAACATCAAGGTTGCCGGTCAGAGCCCATAAAGCTGCAATTGCATGGCATAAGGGGGTGATTTCCGGGGTCATGTCAATGGGAACCCCCCAGTGGATGGCAGCCGGTTTGGCCCCTGCATAAAATTTGGCTGCCTTTTCAATATCCCCTGCCGCAACAAAAGTGATTTCTTCGACTTTTTGGGGCGTATAAGGCTCACAGCTTTCCTTGAATTTATCCCACGCGGTTACACAGGAAATGGATTTTCCATTTAACAGATTTATTTTAAAATTTCCTGTCAATGCGGGCGTTGTGTTGGCAATGGAATATTCCTGCCCAAGGGTGTTCCAGATAACAAATGTGTTTTTTTGTATATCAAAAACAACAAAATTATCCGTTGATCCGCGTTTTACAACATCTGATTCCCTTAATAATTTTCCCGTATCGTTTCTGACAAGTCTTGGGGCATCTGTAAAGGTTTCAAGAAAATTTTTATCATACAGCTTTTCTTTAATGATGACATGTAAAAATCCAAGGGCAAGGGCTGCATCTGTTCCCGGCCTGATTTGAAGCCAGTATTTTGACCGGGAGGCAAAAAAGGAGAGTCTTGGGTCAATGGTGATGATTTTGGTTCCTTTTTTCATCAGATCAATGATCCAGTGGCCAAACAAATTGTCAGGACAGGTGGCGGAAATATTATATCCCCAGATGATCATGCATTCAGGCACCTTGTATTCAGGGTGATCGTACCGTCCCGGCAGCCACTGGGCCGCATCAAATACGCAATAATCTCCCTGTACAGTATCAAGGGCGGCAATTCTCGGGCTGTAGCAGGCATTCCCGCTCAGGGCAAACATGACATTGGGGCTGCCGAAAGCGTATGCCAGCATGCAGATCCAGGGACCGATGTCCCGGCCCGTTCCCATTGAAAAAATCATGCTTTCAGGGCCAAAATCATCCCGGATGGATTTCATCCGTTTTTCTATGATATCAAAGGCCTCGTCCCATGAAATTTCTTCAAATTGATCCTCCCCGCGTTTTCCCACCCGTTTGAGGGGAGACTTTAACCGGTCATGGTGATCGATATACTGGGTCATGGCAAGGGCCCTTGCGCAAAGACGACCCTGGTTCCAGGGGTGAGCCGGGTCCCCTTCGATCTTTACCAGTTTATTGTCTTTAATATGGGCAAGCACGCCGCAGCCGCCGTGGCATCCCGGGCCTGCCGACCAGGTGGTTGTTCGGACAATCGTTGTTTTTCCCATGGGTATATTCCTGATGGTTAATTTGAATCATGGTAATTGCGCACCAGCCTGATTGAAAATAATCATTTGCTGTTTTTTTTATTTGGGTTGTATATGGATTTTTTTTAATCATGGAGAAAGCCCCGGCTAATTGTTATGGGCAGGTAAAATTGGCCGAGGCATTTAATTTTTGTTAAACTATATCAAGGTATTGCGGGTCCCAGCACATTTTATCCACAAGGGTATTCAGCCGTTCAGGATCATTATTGTGTTTAAATTTTGAGAAGGCACAATCCTTTTGCGTGACATTGGCCTTTATGGCTTCAGCACCGACTCGTTTGGCAACTTCCAGAGAGACTTTTCTGAACTGATCCAGGGGTGGAAAAAGAATACCATCCTTAAGATCATCTTTGCTGATAAATTCTGCAACGGCATGGGATGCCGCAGAAAAAAAGATCGGCAAAACTTCTGTGGCACCAGATGCCACAACTCCTAATCCGATACCCGGAAAGACAAAGGAATTGTTCATCTGTCCGATTCGATAGTCTTTGCCATTGTGATGGACGGGATCAAAAGGAGAGCCTGTTGCCACAAGCGCTTTGCCATTTGACCATTCATAGACATCTTTTGGAAGTGCTTCTGCCTTTGTGGTGGGATTGCTCAAAGGCAGGATAACTGGTCTGTCAGAGTTTTTACAGGCCGCTTGAACAATTTCTTTTGTAAATTGTCCAGGTTGCCCTGATGTGCCGATTAATATAGTGACTTTTTCATTTTTAACCGCGTTCAAAAGGGTATTGTCTTTTGAAGTTTTCAACCAGGTAAGTGTTTTCGGGTCTTTGGCAAATTTTACTTTATAGGGTTCAAGTTCTCTGTCAGTGGTGACAATTCCCCTTGAATCCATGGTAAAAATTCTGGCAATGGCATCTTTTTTATTCAGTCCCTGTTCCACAAGTTCTGTCTGGATCTGGTCGGCAATCCCAACGCCACCCGCACCGGCACCATTCACCAGATAGACCTGGTCTGTCATTTTTTCTTTTTTGACCTTCATGGCAGCAAGGATTCCGGCAACTGCCACGGAACCCGTCCCCTGGACATCATCATTAAAGGAAATCACCTCTTTGATATATTTATCCCGAACGGTAAAAGCCGTTTGTTTTGAAAAATCTTCCCACTGGCACAGAGCATGGGGAAAAACCTTTTTAAACGCGATTACAAATTTTTCGATAAAGGTATAATATACTTTTCCTGTGAGACGTTTGTGCCGCCATCCCAGATAGTTTGGATCATTTAATAATTCTTGATTATCAGTGCCCACATCAAGGCTTATGGGAAGGCAGTGCCAGGGTGCGATCCCAGCTCCCTGGGTGTAGAGCATCAATTTTCCAAGACAGATGGGCAGACCGCCGGCACCCTGGTCACCAATCCCTAAAATTCCCTGGTTGTCCGTTACAACGGCTACCCTTATGTCCTTGTCTGTATAGTTTTGCAGGATATATTCTGCATAGTCAATGTTATCCGGGAAAAAATGGATTCCGCTGGGTCTGCGGAACATGGCTGAGTATTGCTGACAGGCAAGACCCACGGTGGGGGTATAGATAATGGGCAGAAATTTTGTGACATCGCTGGCAATAACAGCATGGGCCAGGACAACATTCCTGTCATAAAGACTTCGGATATAAATAAATTTTTCAATGGCGCTTTCTTTTTTGTCAATGATATTAAGACTTGATTGAACCTGCTCCTCAAGGGTTTTTACCCTTGGCGGCAGAAAGCCGGAAAGCTTGAACTTGATTTTTTCTTCAATTGTAAAGGCAGTGCCTTTGCTGATATTATTGAAACGAAGTATATCAAAACCCCGCAAATTAATTTGTACCCCTATGGTTTCGCCAAATTCACCATATTTCAACTCATAATGATTAATTTCCATGATCCAAAAATTCCTTAAATTATAATTTTAATAAAATATTTTTTAAAAAAACAGCAGAGTCTATATACCATAAACTTATATTAAAGGTAAAAAAAATAAAAAAATATCACCCAACGCAGTAATCGGGAAAATTGGCTGTTTCTATTGTCCGACCGAAAACCCCATCTATGCGGTGATCATTTGACGCAGCACATAGTGAAGTATTCCCCCGTTTTTAATATAGTCGATTTCAATATCAGTATTGAGTTTGACAATAACATGGAATATTTTTTTTTTGCCATTTTTAATGGCTTTAACCTTTAAACCCCCATTGGGCCGGATCTGGTTTAACTGACAGATTTCAAAGGTTTCATCACCTTTAAGCCCTATGGTTTCAAAGGTTTCCCCCGCTTTGAAAACCAGGGGCAGAACCCCCATGCCCACAAGGTTGGATCTGTGTATCCTTTCAAAAGAGCTTGCAATGACAGCTCTTACTCCCAAAAGGCTGGTGCCTTTGGCTGCCCAGTCCCTTGATGAACCCGTCCCATATTCCTTTCCCCCGAAAACAATCAGATCTGTTTTTTGAGCCTGGTATCTCTGGGAGGCATCAAATACAGATTCAAGCTCATTTTCCGGAAATTTAAGGGTGAAGCCGCCGATATCGGAAACAAGTTTGTTTTTTATCCGGATATTTGCAAATGTGCCCCGCATCATGACTTCGTGGTTTCCCCTGCGGGAGCCGTAGGAATTGAACTCCCATGGTTTTACCTTGTTTTCAACAAGGTATTTTCCAGCAGGATAATCCACAGGAATGGTACCTGCAGGAGAAATATGGTCTGTTGTGACAGAGTCCCCCAGAACAAGAAGGGCTCTGGCATTTTTTATATCCTCAAGATCCGGCACATCAAGGGGAAAATCTTTGAAAAAAGGAGGGTTCCTGATATAGTTTGAATCCTCATTAAAATTAAAGGTGGTGGTTTCAGCTACCCCAAGTTCCTGCCAGAGCCTTTTGCCTGTAAAAATATCGGCATACTGGTCCTTGAAAAATCTTTCATGGACATGTTTTTCGACAAAATGATTTATTTCCTCGGCTTCCGGCCAGATATCCTTTATAAATACAGGAGTTCCATTTTCTGAAAATCCAAGGGGTTCTGTTTTAAAGTCAATATCAATTCTTCCGGCCAGGGCATAAATCACTATAAGGATGGGTGACATTAAAAAATTGCCTGTTACTGCCTGGTGTATCCTTGCCTCAAAATTCCGATTGCCCGAAAGAACAGACATGACATCCATTTTATTGGTTTTAATGGATTCTTCAATAAAGGGATCAAGGGGGCCGCTGTTGCCGATACAGGTCATGCAGCCAAAACCCGTATTGTTAAAACCAAGTTTCTGGAAATATTCTATTAAACCCGCGTCTTTCAGGTAATCAAGAACCACTCTGGAACCCGGGGACAAAGACGTCTTCACATACCAGGGAATGGACAGGCCTTTTTCTACGGCTTTTCTGGCAGCAAGCCCGGCACCGATCATGGTGTATGGATTGGACGTGTTGGTACAGGATGTGATGGCGGCAATCACCACACTTCCGTTGGTGAGAGCCCGGGGTTTATTTTCAGGATTGATTTGAAGATCTTTTCGGTTCCCAAGGTCAAATATCCGGGTGACCTTTTCTTTTACATCAGCAAGAGAAAGCCTGTCCTGGGGCCTTGAAGGCCCTGCAATAGTCGTTTCAATCAAAGAAAGATCAATGCTTATCTCTTTGGAAAATTTTATATCGTTATCGTGGGAATTGAAAAGTCCGCAGGTTTTACAATATGCTTCAACAAGGTCGGCAGCTTTCCTTCGATTGGTTTTTTTAAGGTATTCCAGGGTATGGTCATCAACGGGAAAGAACCCTGCGGTGGCACCATATTCCGGGGACATATTGGATATGGTGGCCCTGTCCGTCAATGTCAGGTACTTTAACCCAGCGCCAGTATATTCAATAATTTTTTCAACCACATTTTCCTTTCTAAGAATATGGGTTACATAAAGGGCAATGTCCGTCGACGTAATCTGTTTTTGCGGTTTACCCTTAAAATTGACACCCACAATTTCAGGCAGATTCATGTAATAGGGCTGACCCAGCATGACAGCTTCCGCTTCAATGCCGCCCACGCCCCAGCCAAGAACCCCTAATGCATTAATCATGGTGGTGTGGGAATCCGTGCCCACAAGGGTGTCGGGAAATGCCAGAATACCATCTCTGGTTTTTTGTGTTGAAACCACAGTGGCAAGATATTCAAGATTTACCTGGTGGCAGATCCCTGATTCCGGCGGGACAACCCGAAAATTGTCAAAGCTTTTCCGGGCCCATTTTAAGAGCTGATACCGCTCCTTGTTTCGCTCGTATTCTTTCTGGGCATTTAAGAAAAAGGAGTTTTTTTCTTTAAAATGATCCACCTGGATCGAGTGATCAATGACAAGGTCCACAGGGACCATGGGATTGATTTTTTTGGGATCAAGCCCTGCTTTTTTGACAGCATCCCTCATCGCGGCAAAATCAACAACAGCAGGAACGCCTGTAAAATCCTGCATCAATACCCTTGCAGGATAGAAAGCAATCAATTCAGAGGTTTTCATATTGGTATCATAGAATTTAGCTGCAGTGACAATATCAGACCATTGGATGGTTTTTAAATCCATATTCCGTGCAAGATTTTCTATCAGGATTCTGGCTGCAAAAGGTAAATAATTGATCTTTGCCAGCCCCTCTTTTTCAAGTAAATTGATATTGTGTACAATAAACTCCTGGTTGTTCAGGACAAGCTTTTGTTTTAAACGATGATTGATCATTCGTCAGTTCTCATTAATTTTTTATTTCCTGGAATATCCATGCCTTGACTAGCCCAGAAGCGAATATTTTGATTTTTGTTTTTTTAAAGACACACTCCGTCCTATAATCCATCCGAGAAGCAGAACACCAACTCCTGATAAAAACCATTTGATCATACCAATTTTTAAAGGGTCATTATTTTTTTTCAATAATTTAAGTTCTCTGGCAAGCGCCAGGTTTTCTTTTTGATACATCTGGTTTTTCTGAACAATCTTTTGAATGTTTTCAGCGTTTTCCATCAGGCCATTATGTTTTATATCCTGGTTCAAAGGCAAACTGCCCTCGTTTTTTTTTGAAGCGGTTTCAACAAGGGTTAATTTTGAAAGTTTGTCTTTAAGGTCATTGTTTTCCTGTGTCAGTTGATCAATAATCAGGGTTTTCGGAAGTTCAAAAATAATATATTTCTTTTCTACCCAGCCTGTTTCCTTGGATTTAAGTTCAATTTTGTAGAACTCATTTTTTTCTTCAAGAATAAAGACAGGGGTATCACTTTTTAATCCCTGTATTACAGGAGAACCATTGTCTGGTGCCTTTCTTAAATTTAATATCAGCCTGTCTGAAACATATCCGGTTCTCGCCCAGATAAGCTGCGGGAATAAACAAAGTATAGTAAAAAAGCTCATAAAATAAAAAAACGATTTTTTCATCTTTTGTACGCCTCCTTGGGTTTGTTTATTTCCATATCAATCCTGGCATTATTTTACAATAAAAAACTCTTGCAAAAAGGTGTATAACAAGAGTATCAATACAGGTTATGAAATTAAAAATTATAAAAATAAGCTTCAGCCATTGGCGATGGGTATGTCAGTACACACCAGAACCTGTGGTCTGGAAAAATTTGAAAGGCGTAATATGATGACACACGACCATAATCATTCCCACGACCACGACCATTCCCATAGCCACGACCATACCCATGAATTGACCTTTGAACAAAAGCTTGAAAAATTGTTTGGTCATTGGATTGATCACAATGACAGTCACAAAGATACTTTTTATACCTGGGCCGGCCGGGCAAAAGAAGCAGGACTTGATAAGATTGCTGCAAATATTGAAAAAGCAGGAAAATTGTCCGAAGATGTCACCCTGCAAATTCGGGAGGCATTAAATAAACTTAAGGGATAAGGACTTCCCTGATTCTTTCAAGTGCCCAGTCAATGTCTTGTCTTGTGATGACCAGGGGCGGAGAAAACCGGATAACATGTTCATGGGTCTCTTTGCACAAAAGACCCTTTTTCATCAGTTTTTCACAAAAAGATCTCGCACCGCCCGCATCATGTTTCAGTTCAACACCGATAAGAAGTCCTTTGCCCCGGACTTCTTTTATATAAGGACTTTGGATTTCTTTTAATTTTTTCTGGAAATAATCTCCCATTCCGGCAGCATTTTCAATCATGCCTTCATCAACCAGAACCTTGAGTGCCTGTCTTGCCACTGCACAGGCCAGGGGATTTCCGCCAAAAGTGGAGCCATGATCACCCGGCAGAAATATGCCCAGGACCTCGGCATTGGAAAGAACGGCTGATACAGGATAGCAGCCGCCGGATAAGGCCTTGCCGATTAATGTGACATCGGATTCAACCCCTTCATGTTCTTCAGCCAGAAGTTTTCCCGTTCTGCCAAGCCCGGTTTGAATTTCATCAAATACCAGGGCCACATTGTTTTTTGTGCAGATATCCCTGACATCCCTTAAATATCCGTCCTGTGGAACAATAACGCCTGCTTCACCCTGGATAGGTTCCACAAGAAACGCGACAGTGTTTTTTGTTATGGCATCTTCAAGGGCCCCGGCATCTCCAAAAGGAATGGCTTTGAATCCAGGTGTAAAAGGACCAAAGCCCTCTTTATATTGCTCTTCTGTGGAAAATCCGATAATGGTCAGGGTCCTTCCATGGAAATTGTTTTCACAGACAATGATTTGCGCTTTTCCTTCAGGAATATTTTTTGTCTTGTATCCCCATTTCCTGACGGCTTTAATAACGGTTTCCACAGCTTCAGCCCCGCTGTTCATGGGCAGAACCATATGGGAATGGGTCAGTTTGCAGATATTTTTATAAAACAGGGAAAGCTGGTTGTTTCTGAATGCCCGGGATGTGATACAAAGCGTATCAAGCTGGTCTTTCATGGCTTTGATGATTCTGGGGTGGCAATGGCCCTGATTAACAGCAGAGTAGGCACTCAGACAATCCATGTATTTATTACCGTCAACGTCCCAGAGCCAGATCCCTTTGCCTTTTTCAATAACAACATCCAGGGGCTTGTAATTTTTTGCGCCAAATTTGTTTTCCAGCTCGATAATTTTTTTGGTATCCATTTTGATCCTCTTTAATTTATGAAAGTTTATGAAAAATTGTGCAGTGTTTATTTAAATAATGCCTGAACGAAAACCCCGGAATATAGTTTTCCAATTTTGGTTAGAGATTTGCAACTATTCGAGATTGTAGCTTGTTTTTAACTTAAACCTTAAACCCTAAAACTTAAAACCGTGCCTGAACAAGGTTTTCGTCCAGGCACTAAATAACATAAAATCAAAAAAAAGTTAAGAATTTCACGTTTTTATTTTTTGTAATACAATTGAGATATCAGCATGCCGGAAAGCATGAGTGCGCATCCGAAAATTGCCCGTGCTGAAAGAATTTCATTTAAAATCAACCATCCGCCAATGGCTGCAAAAACAGATTCAAGGCTGAAAATAATCGCGGCATGGGAAGCCGGGCTGTTTTTCTGTCCATAAATCTGGAGCGAATAGGCAACTCCCACAGACAGAACACCGCCATAGAGCAAAGGGATGATAATTTTTAGAATGTCAGAGAGAATAAAGGTTTCAAATACCGCTGCCACCAAAAGGCTTAGGATGGCGCAAACCAGACATTGGACAAGGGATAGTCTGGCTGTGTTAAACCGGTTGGACAATCTGCCGATAATGATCAGGTGAAAGGCAAAGCAAATCGCGGAGAAAAAAACCAGTAGATCTCCAAATTCCATGGTATAGTTTTTTGTCACACTCAATAAAAACATGCCTACACTGGCCAGAATAGCTCCGATCCATGTTCCATGACTGGTTCTGTCCTGTTTGAACAAAAGGTTTAAAAAGGGAACAATGATAACATAAAGACCGGTTATAAATCCGGCTTTCCCAGCCGTTGTATAGACTATTCCAACCTGCTGGAACGAGATTCCTGAAAACAGAAAAATACCTGATATGATACCGGATTTGATAAGATCAGTGTTGTTTTGAACCAAAGGCAAATTGCGTTGAAAAAAAATAATGGGCAGCAGGGAAAGGCATCCTAAAACAAACCGAAGTCCGTTAAACGTGAATGGCCCGACATGATCCATCCCGATTCTTTGTGCCACAAATGCAAATCCCCAGATGGTGGCAACAAAGAGTAAAATAAAATCTGATTTAAAAGTGCCTGATTTCATGGTATCCAGATATAGGTTAAATTTAAAAAAGGTTAATCCCAGGACAAATCTAACAAAAGTTGTCAGGGTGAATTGGTTTTTTAAAAAGCATGTTTAATATTTAAAGCCGGGGTTCGTCAAGAAAATATGGAAAATCTTATGAATAAAAGCATCGTGAGTCAAAAATTAATGGCTGGGCAAAGATTAATGCTGGGATTTGACGGTGTTGAACTCAATGAGGAGTTGAAATACATTATCAAAGATATGAATGCCTGCGGCATCATCCTTTTTGCACGGAATATTGACTCTCCAAAACAGGTGACCACACTTTGTTCCGCCTGCCAGGCCTATGCAAAAATGTGTGGCCTTCCTCCGCTGTTTATAGCAGTAGACCAGGAAGGCGGGGTGGTGGCAAGGCTTAAAGAACCCTTTACATTGTTCCGGGGAAATCCGTTTATTGATAGTGTTGAGGATGCAAGGACCTTTGCTGCAGTTACAGCCCATGAGCTTTCCCAGGTGGGGATCAATATGAATTTTGCCCCGGTTCTGGATATTGCTCCCAAAGGTGTGGATAGCATTATGAAAGACCGGGTGTTTAAGGGAGATGCAAAAAATATTTCAAGGCTTGGGATAGAAATCATTCTTACCCTGCAAAAAAATGGTATTATGGCTGTGGCCAAGCATTTTCCGGGGATCGGCAGAACGATTAAAGATTCTCATTCGCATCTTCCGGTTCTGGATATTGATCTGGCAAACCTTTGGCAATCAGACCTGATTCCTTTTGTGGATGCAGAAAAACAGAATGTAGCCGGAATCATGCTGTCACATATTTCATATCCAAAGCTTGACAAGAAGTGGCAGGCAAGTCTGTCCCCTTTTATTGCCGGCACCCTTTTACGCAATCAAATGGGATATGATGGCCTTGTGATGACAGATGACATGGACATGAAAGCAATTAAGGTGGATATGAAAACCTGTATCCGGCAGATTTTAAAATCAGAAATTGACATGGCCCTGATCTGCCATAAAGGACCTAATATTGAAACGGCTTTCCATGAAATCATCCAACAGCTTAAGGATGATGAAAATCTTTATTTAAAGGGTAGAAATTCCCTGGAAAGAATTTTAAGGGTCAAGAAAAAATATCTGCAGGGATAAAGTCAATCAATTTTTGTTCTTGAAAATACATCATGGTCAAGATGGCACAGCTGCCCTTGTTGAACCATGGTATATCCTCTGGCGGCTATCATGGCGGCATTGTCCCCGCAAAATTCAATGGCCGGAGCAAAAACATCTATTTTTTTATATTTTGCTTTTTGACTTAATTTGTTTACAAAGGTTTTATTGGCAGACACACCGCCTGAAATACCAATACGTCGGCAGTTTTTATGCTGGGCTGCCCGGATCAGTTTTTGTGATAGAACGTCAATAATGGCTTCCTGAAAAGAAGCGGCAATCTGTGCTTTTTCATCTTTGGTGAAACTGGGGTTATCATGGATATACCGTGCCACGGATGATTTTAGACCGCTGAAGCTGAAATCAAAATTGCCTTTTTCAAGCAAAGCTCTGGGAAATTTAATGACACAAGGATCTTTTGTCTTTGCAAGGTTTTCAATGACAGGGCCGCCGGGGTAGCCCAATTTCAGCATTTTTGCCACTTTATCAAAGGCTTCTCCGGCCGCATCATCCCTTGTCTGTCCCATGAGTTCAAAATGATCGTATGAGGTGACATGATAGATATTGGTGTGACCTCCTGAAACCACCAGCGCGATAAAGGGGAATTCAGGTTTCAAGTTTCCAAGGAACAGCGAATAGATGTGGGCTTCCAGATGATTGACACCGGCAAAAGGAAGTTGCCGTGCAAAGGCAAAGGATTTGGCAAAAGAGAATCCCACCAGAAGGGCTCCTATAAGTCCAGGGCCCCTTGTTGCTGCCACGGCATCAATATCCTCAAGAATGATATTTGCTTTATTTATAGCCTCATCCACCACGGGGGTAATGGCTTCAACGTGCATTCGTGAGGCAAGTTCAGGTACGACCCCGCCATATTTATGGTGAACATCAATCTGGCTGGCTATGACGGAAGAAAGGATGTCCGTGCCATCTTTGACAATGGCAGCACAGGTTTCATCACAGGATGATTCAATTCCAAGGACTATCATGATAAAAGAAGAGCAGAAGACCTGTCAGGTCTAAACCCATTGGGTCTGGGCTTCATTATTTTCCCTGGATTCAACTTCACCGATGAAATATGCTTTTTTATCCATTGCCCCGAGTCTGTCCATGACTTCCTGGGCAGATGCATCCGGCACCACAAGTACCATGCCAATACCATTGTTAAAGGTTCTGTACATTTCAGAATCTGAAACAGATCCCTCTTTCTGGAGGAGCTTGAAAACCGGCGGAATTTCCCAGGCATCCCTTTGAACAATGGCTTTACAGACTTTCGGGATGACCCGGATGATATTTTCCTCAATGCCGCCGCCTGTGATATGGACAAGCCCATGAATGGGCAGGTCTCGTATAAGGCTTAAAATAGTCGGGACATAAATAATGGTCGGTTTAAGGAGTTCTTCTCCAAGCGTTATATCGAGCTCATTGAGTTTAGTGTCAACAGTATATTTGCATTTATCAAAAAATATTTTTCTGACCAGGGAAAATCCATTGCTGTGCACACCGCTTGAGGCAAGACCAATGAGTTTATGACCGTTTCTGATATAGGAACCGTCTATGATTTTATCATTGTTCACAAGGCCCACACAAAATCCGGAAAGATCATATTCCCCTTTCTGGTAAAGCCCCGGCATTTCTGCGGTTTCGCCGCCGATCAACGCACATCCTGCCTGGTTGCATCCATTGGCAATTCCCAGGATGATATTCTCAGCCACACCATTGTCAAGAACCCCCATGGCCAGATAATCAAGAAAAAACAGGGGTTTTGCACCCTGGACAATAATATCGTTTACACACATGGCCACAAGATCAATGCCAATGGTATCATGTTTGTCCATCATAAAAGCGATTTTAAGTTTGGTTCCAACACCATCTGTTGAACTGACCAGAACCGGGTTGGCAACATTGGAAAGGTTCAGGGAATAAAGACCCCCAAAACCACCTATATCACCCATGACACCTGTTCGTGGAGTGGATTTCGCAATATCTTTAATCCGATTAACCAATTTATTTGCTTTGTCTATATCAACACCTGAATCTGCATAAGACAGGGAATTGCTCATTTAAGGCTACCTTTTTAATTATATTGATTAAAATTTTTATATTTTGCGATAATAAACATAATGGGGTGAAAAGTCAAAAGCTTTTTGACATCGTCATTTGAATATTGTATTTACTTAATTTTTAAATAGAAGTTAAGGTCGGAGAGTCTAAAGAGAATGAAAATAATCCATATTGGAATTTTAGGGTATGGTGTTGTCGGTGCTGGTGTGACAAGGCTGTTAAAACAAAAAAAACAATTGCTGGAATCCAGAACAGGGGCTGTTTTAGATCTTAAAACCATTGCTGATATTGATACTACCACGGATCGGGGCATTGACCTTGGAACCACCTGCCTGGTTTCTGATGCAAATCTGATTATAAATGATCCTTCCATAGATATTATTGTGGAAACCATTGGGGGCGAAACCATTGCCAGAAAGTTTGTTTTAGATTCCCTTAAAGCTAAAAAACATGTGGTAACTGCCAATAAAGCCCTTTTGGCTGCCTTTGGAAATGATCTTGCCAAGGCTGCCAGGAAAAATATGGTCGATCTGGCTTTTGAAGCCGGTTGCGGGGGCTGCATGCCAATTGTCAAGGCCTTGAGGGAGTCTTTTGTGGCCAATGATATCAAGTCCATGTCAGCAATTTTAAACGGGACCTGCAATTATATCCTGACTAAAATTTCAAAGGATGGGTCAGACTTTGAAGATGCGTTAAAGGCTGCCCAGGACTTGGGATATGCTGAAGCCGAACCCTCTCTGGATATAGACGGATTTGATACAGCTCATAAACTGGCTATTTTAAATGCGCTTGCCCACGGCATGGAAATTAACCTGAAAGACATTCATGTGGAAGGCATTCGGGATATTACACCTGTTGATATTGAGTTTGCAAGGTCATTTGGATATATTATCAAGCTTCTGGCCATTGGAAAAATTCATGGAGACCATGTGGAAGCCAGGGTGCATCCCACAATGATATCCGGTTCAAACCCTTTATCCCACGTTGATGGGTCCATGAATGCCATTGTCATTGATGCCGATGCCACAGGACAGACCATGCTCTACGGCCATGGCGCGGGTATGATGCCCACTGCCAGTGCCGTATTAAGTGATATTGTTGATATTGCACGAAATATTATTTCAGGGGCTAGAACACGGCTTCCTATTCTGGGATATCCTGAAGATAATATAAAATCAATGCCGATTCTTCCCATGGAAGCACTTTATACAAAATATTATCTCAGGTTTGAGGCCCAGGATCACCCGGGTGTGCTGGCTAAAATTTCCGGGATTTTGGGAGATAACAATATCAGTATTAAATCCGTCCATCAAAAGGGGCGGAAGACAAATGGAAAGGTACCCGTTGTAATGATCACCCATATTGCCAGGGAAAAATGGGTGCAAAACGCGTTAAAACAAATTTCAAAAACAGATTCAGTTGTGGGTAGACCTGTTGTGATTAGAATTGAAGAAACTGACCAGGAGTTAAGATGATGAAAATATTGGTTGCGGATTTAGAAGGTGTTTTTTTACCGGAAATATGGATTAACGTTGCAGAAAAAACCGGGATTGAGGAGCTTAGGCTGACCACCCGGGATATCAGTGATTATAATGTGTTAATGAAAAAACGGCTTTCGTTGCTGAAAAAGAACAATTTAAAGATTCAGGATATCAAGGCCGTGATTGCCACCCTTGCGCCCCTTGAAGGCGCAAAGGATATTTTAGACTGGATAAGGGAGAACTCACAGATTATTTTGCTGTCAGATACCTTTGAAGAGTTTGCAAAACCGTTGATGGCAAAACTGAATTACCCTTTGCTTTTATGCCATAGCCTGACCATTGACAAAAAAGGCAATATCACGGACTATAATCTTCGGATGGAAAATCAGAAAAAAGAGGCTGTAAAAGCCTTAAAAGGCATGAATTATCAAGTGATTGCTTTTGGAGATTCCTATAATGATATCAAGATGCTTCAGGCGGCTGACCAGGGTTTTTTCTTTAACCCTCCAGAGTCTGTAATAACTGATTTCCCAGATATTCCCGTGACAATGAACTATTCAGAGCTTAAAACCATGATTGCTTCATTATTGGATATCTGATGATTAATATTGATGCATTTAAAAATGTGACAGCCCTTGTCCTGGGTGATCTCATGATTGATGAGTACCTGTGGGGAACCGTGGACAGGATTTCTCCGGAAGCACCAGTTCCCGTGGTTTGTGTGGAAAAAGAAAGCCATACCCTTGGGGGTGCGGGAAATGTGATCAATAACCTGGTGGCCATGGGAGCAGATGTCATGGCCATTGGTACTGCAGGAACTGGTAAAGCAGGCCGGATGATATTTGAAAAGCTTGAAAGCCTGGGAATTGGAACAGATGGCATCATCAGTGAACCCCAAAGGCCTACAACCCGAAAAACAAGAGTGATTGCTTCCAACCAGCAGGTGTTGAGGATTGACAGGGAAATAAAGCGAAATATCAATAACAATACCCTTGAACGACTGATTAAAATTATTGAAGATAAAGTTTCAAGGGTAAACCTGATTATTCTTTCAGATTATGATAAAGGGCTTCTCACAAGAGAACTGATAGAAAAGACGGTTAAACTGGCAAAAAAGCACAAAGTTCTTATTTTGGCTGATCCCAAGTCCCTTGATTTTTCAAAATATAAAAATATTTCCGTATTGACACCCAATAAAAAAGAGGCTGGTTTTGCAACCCATAAGGATATTAAATCAGAAAAGGATCTTTTTGCAGCGGGAAATAAAATCATGGACCAGGTTAAACTGGAACGGCTTTTAATTACCTGCGGTAAAGACGGCATGGTCCTGTTTGAAAAAGGCAAAGAGCCCTTTACCATTGAATCCAAAGCCAGACAGATATTTGATGTTTCCGGCGCCGGTGATACAGTCATTTCTTTTTTAGGCCTTGGTCTTGCCATTGATGCAAGCTTTAAAGAAAGTGCAATGCTTGCCAACGCAGCAGCAGGAATTGTTGTGGCAAAGGTTGGAACAGCTACAGTTTCCATTGATGAGCTTTGCCAGGCCCTGGCAGATTAAAAAATATCCAGACAAAACAATTAAAAAAACTTGACAGAAGCATGACTATTCTGTATATTGCCTTTTGTGATGCGGGGTGGAGCAGTCTGGTAGCTCGTCGGGCTCATAACCCGAAGGTCGTTGGTTCAAATCCTTCCCCCGCTACCAAATAAGTTACAAGGGTCTCAGCGTTTTGCTGAGGCCCTTTTTG
>Ga0164315_10001765_pt1 | contig 16365 bp, 15 predicted proteins | sample GuaBasSedimGuay6_FD_113737 | JGI IMG/M metagenome (GOLD analysis project Ga0164315, IMG submission 113737) | Subseafloor sediment microbial communities from Guaymas Basin, Gulf of California, Mexico - Guay6, Core 4569-2, 0-3 cm | ecosystem: Environmental > Aquatic > Marine > Hydrothermal vents...
CATACTATACCTTATCGGGTCTATTCTGGCTCATTTCTGTGATTTAATACCCGTAAGGGTATAGCGTTGTGAAAAATCACAGGATTCGGGCACCCAATATCCACTGATATGTTATAATTAAAAGTATAAGAGGATAAATCAAATGAACATGGAAGGAAAAACAGCCGTAGTTACCGGTGGATCAACCGGGTACGGAAAAGGTATAGCAGAAACATTAAAAGAGAATGGCTGCAGGGTCTGGATTGTTAGCAGAAATGCAGATGATTTAAGCAGAGCCGCCGGTGCTATCGGTGTTGACTGCATTGCAGCTGATATCTCAATCCCTGAAGACTGGGACAGGATCGTTAATGAGGTAATGAAGCAGGAAGATAAAATCGATATTCTTGTTAACAATGCAGGTGGAGGAATAGCCATTAAGCCCCTTGTTGAACAAACAGACAATGAGATTGAAGAATCCATTAAAGTTAATCTGACGGGGCATATTTTTGGTATCAGGAGAATATCAAAGCTGATGATAGAACAAAAATCAGGTATAATTATAAACATATCCAGTGTCTGCGCTATGCATGCCTGGCCGGCATGGTCTGTTTACTCTGCAGCAAAATCCGGGATAGAACAGCTGGCAAAATCGCTGCACAATGAACTCAGGGAACATAATGTACATATAACCACAGTCACACCATCATGGGGTGCTACGAATTTTGCAGCTTCAGCCGATTTGCCTGAAAGCTCAAAAGACCTTGAGAAAAAGGTAATGCAGCCAAAAGAAATGGGCGATGTGATTGTAAATATATGTACGCTCCCGGATCATCTGGTTATCCCCAACTTACGTGTTCAGCCCATGGTTCAGGAAATTAATCCTATGTAGTACAGGTAATCGGGGTCAACTGGAGGTTTCCGATGAGCTACACGGATGACAGTTATGAGCAGTACCTTATTCTCCTTCAGGTACATGATTCGGTAGTTCCCTGCTCTTTTCCGGAACTTGCCTGCATGCTTTCCTTTCAGGAATAATAACCTTGAACATTACTCCAATCCCAGCTGTGCGGCTATTTGATCAAGGGTAAATAACTCAGAATATCCTTTTTTTACAGCATCAATTCGATTATCTGAAATAATCTCATCCAATTTATCAAAATAGTTTTCTACAATGAAATCAACAAAGCTTTATTCAGATGCCACTCCGCCTCCCGGGAATATTACTCGACAAATCCGAAATCCTGAGCGAAGAAAGCCAGAACCACAGCGGCAACCTGTGACCTGAAGTAGCTTGCATCGATGGGTTGAGCTTCACCCCACTTGGAACCATGAAGGTAGATATCTCCATTCACAATGATGGAGCCGACATTCGAGCTTGAACGCCAGAATCGGCCCTGGAGATCGAGTTCTCCTTCCTGACTGCCGTTTATCCAGATATACCCGGATCCTGTCAGTTTCCCTGCATGTGAACCGTCTACATAAATATCTCCGCCGGCCTCTATCCCGCCAACCTGAGAACCGTCAATCCATATGGTTCCTGATTCGGATATTTCAGCCCATAAAGATCCGTCCTTCCATATTTGCATCGGTTCGTCGAGCAGGGGTTCCGGCTCACTTTCTACCAAAGTACTGCTTATTGCTGTGGCTGGAGGAAGGGCATCCATTACTCTTAACTGCTCTAAAGAAGCAACGCCGGTATCTCCATCGCTGTAGGCAATCTCATATTCTTTACCATTTACAGTGTTGATTGTTCCGGGATAAAACTTCCAGCCGTCCCATAGAGCGAGTACCGGTGTATCAATTTCAATCTCATCTGATGAAGGTATGATATCCGGAACAATTCGATCCGGTGTGCAGCATTTTGTATCGCCGTCGTCGAACAGAACGATGTAGCCATCAGCACAGCTGCTGTCAATCTTACCGTGATACCAGTCATTTTCTTCCCACTCGGCAAATACGGGAGTTCCTGTCAAATAATCCCCGGAATAAAGATTGAACGAGATAAGTGCTGTAAGTATGAATAAGAATGCTCTTTTCACGGTTTCCTCCTGCTGTGCTCTTGCCTTAACAGTATATTACCGTTCCCCAGTTTGTCACAGTTGCTCAAAAAATGAATAAACCGGGTATTAGCAGTTTCAGCTTTGAGAGCCGGGCGTCAGAGGTTATTTTAGTATTCTTAAAGCAGGACTCTGGCTTACATACACCTTCTGGGTGGCCTTTTCGCCCTTGAATACATCGAAAAAGAACTTTTTGAAGCGGGTTCCTCCTTCCAGCCATCCTGGATGAGGAAAGTATCGGAAACTGTTGTGACGGAAAATCCCGGCAACACTGATCAGTCAGTATTTGCCGGGGTTTGTTTTAAGTGCCTTCTCAAATTCTGTGTTTCACACGGCTTTTCATCCATGTACTTCCGTAACTTTATCTTTCGCTTCCGGTCGCTACATTTTCTGCTGTGCCCCGATCTCCCGCAGTTCTTGAAGAATATGCAGCTGAGAGCCAGCAGACCGGCACTTTGCCAGTAGCCCATTTCCCGGAAAATTTTACCACTGAAATCCTGTGCTTCCTCTACATCGGTGCAAATGCCGTTTACAGTGCTGTATCAATACGCACCCGCCGCACAGCCGGAAAAGCTGCTTCAGCGGGTACGGGAAACCATTTCAGCTAAATAACGATTTAATCTCTTTAGCATATAGTTTGTCGATAACGTGACGCTTAATCTCTTGTTTTGCTGAGAGTTCCCGGCTCACCTCGAAGGGCTTGGAAAGCACGGTGAATCGGGCGATTCGTTCAAACATCTTGAAGCCGTTGGCATGGGAAATCAGAGAGGATATTTCATCGGAAATAAGACTGTGAACCTCAGTTCCGGTATAAAGTTCTTCATCATCGGTGTAGGAAACGTTGTTCTCCCCGGCCCAGGTTTTCACATTATCAGGATCTACAAGAATCAATGCTCCCAGGAATTTTTTATCCTGGCCGACAACCACAGCCAGAGAGATGTAGGGGCTGAGCTTCAGCCTTTCCTCAATGGGGGCCGGTTCGATATTCTCTCCGCCTAACAGAACGATGGTATCCTTGGCCCGGCCGACAATTGTATACTCTTCATCATGGGTTTTCATTGAAAGGTCGCCGGTATTCAGCCAGCCGTCCTTGTCGACAGCTTCTGCGGTGAGTTCGGGTTTCCGGTAATAACCCTTCATAATCTGAGGCCCCCGGGCATAGAGAACACCGGTTTCACCGGGTTGGGCTTCCTCTCCGTCTTCTTTAACAATTTTCAGTTCGGTACCGGGAAATGCGGGTCCGATGGTGCCGGGGACCGGCCGGTCCTGAGGCCGCAGGGAAAGTACCGGGGCGGATTCTGTTAAGCCGTAGCCTTCCAGAAGCAATATTCCCGCCGCCTGAAAAAAAGCATCCACATGGGCGGGTAAACCTCCGCCCCCTGAAATACCCGCAACAAAATGTCCCCCCAGTTTTTCTTTGATAGCTTTAAATACAAGGATGTCACCAAGAGCTTTCAGAGGCCACAGCAGGATGTAGGGGATGATTCCCATGGCAAAATCCAGTTTTCGGTTGCGTTTCCGGTACCGTGCCATCCTACCCTGTACCATACAGGCCGAAGTTCCCCAGAAACTGCCCACTGCAACAAAAAAGAGAAATAAACCCTTTTTAACACCTCCGGTATTGTTCACCTTACGGTATACACCGTCACGAACCGATTCCCAGATTCGGGGAACAGACGCCATCCATGTGGGTTTTACCAGCTGCATATCCGCCAGCAGAACCGAACCGATGGGCTTGGAATAACAGAGGGTACTGCCTGTTCCCAGAGCCACGTATTGCATAATCCGTTCGAAAGAATGCCAGACGGGAAGGACGGCGAGCCAGCGGTCTCCCGGGCCGACGTGTATCAATTCAGGAACACCTTTAACCTGATGCAGAAAGTTGGTATGGGTGAGCATAACCCCTTTGGGTTCTCCTGTGGTTCCCGAAGTGTAGATGAGGGTCATCGTATCGTCAGGATTGCCCTTTTCAATTTCAGCTTCTATATCAGCAGCATCCGAATCTCTGCCGCTTTCAAGAATAGATGCGTAAGTATGAATCTCCAGCTTACCGGTGTCAGTTTTGGCCGTGTTGAATGCGGGGTCAATTACAATCGCTTTCTTGAGGGCCGGCATGGATGAAGCTTTGGAGATAACCTTTTTCAGCTGGGCCTCATTTTCCAGTAGAGTGATGCTGCAGCCGGAAAAATCGAGTATGTAGTTGATTTCATCGGCAGTGGAGTCACAACCCCGGGGAACATCCGCTGCACCAAGGCATTGAATGGCAAGGTCGGCTACAAACCATTCCTGCCGGTTATCAGAAATCAGTCCCACCCGGTCTTCACGTTTTACACCCAGTTTTTTAAGTCCTGAGGCAAATTGCAGGGCCTGGCTGTAGAGCTCTGAAAAAGTGGTGGGCTGGAATACCCCTTCTGAATCTTTATGCATCTGCGCCGTTGATTCGGAATGCTTTTGAGAAATAGCTTTGAGCAATTTCGGTATGGTCGGTTCCATCCTGTTATCTCCTTACAGTCGTTTACTTTGTTATGATAAGCCCGGAACTGCAGATTCTCATAGTCTTTTTCGTTGAAATTACTGTACTATAAGGGTCTATGAGCGATTTTCATGTACCCCGGGTTATGGGTGTTATTAATTGTACTCCGGATTCCTTTTATTCCGGCAGCCGGAGGGACAACGTAACTGCTGGTCTGGATGCGGCTCTGAACATGATTCGGGATGGGGCCGAGATTCTGGATTTCGGTGGAGAATCAACACGTCCGGGATCCCCGGGAGTGGAAGCTGAGGAGCAGATTGCCCGGGTGGTTCCGGTTATCCGGGAAGTCCGGGAAACTTCAGACATCACTATATCCATTGATACCCGAAGCGCCCTGGTGGCCGAGGCGGCACTGGATGCCGGTGCTGATATTATCAATGATATATCCGCATTAAAAGGGGATGCCTCGATGACCGCCCTGGCTGCGGAACGGGAAGTACCTGTTGTTCTGATGCACATGCAGGGTACTCCTGAAAATATGCAGGAAAATCCCCAATACAGCGATCCTGTTGAAGAAATCAGGGCAGAACTTCTCCTTGCAGCACAAAAGGCTCTGGATGCCGGAGTTAAAAAAGAAAATATCATTCTCGACCCGGGTATCGGTTTCGGGAAGAGGCAGCAGGACAACACGATGCTTCTGGGTTTGATGGGGGAGTGGCGGCCCGAAGAATATCTGCTTCTGGTGGGCCTGAGCCGAAAATCTTTTCTCGGCCTGATTATCGATGCCGAGAATAGCCGGTCGGAAGAGTTCTTCCATCAGCATGTCAGAACCCGTGGGGCTGGGGCAGAATCAATGGATCCAAGCCAACCGGGAGATAGACTGACAGCCACAATTGCCGCCCATGCATGGTGCCTGAATCAGGGTGTGGATATACTTCGGGTTCATGACGTGAAAGAAACCCGGCAGCTTATTGCCGTCTGGGAGGCACTTTCGTGGACTTCCTGAACGATTATCCCCTGTTTAAAGATTACATCCTTCCATTTCTGGATATCGCTCTACTGGCGTATCTGATTTACAAATTGTATGAGATTCTCGAGGAAACCCGGGCCATACAGCTCCTTCGGGGGGCGGTAATCCTGGCCCTGGTGTATGCCGCGGCGTGGTTTTTCAGACTGTCCACCCTGCTGTGGATTCTGGAGATGATAACACCGGGGTTGTTCATCGGAGTGGCCATTGTTTTTCAGCCTGAACTGCGGAGTATTTTTGCCCGTATCGGTCAGAGAGAACTGTTCCGGGGGAAAACCCGGCAGAAGCCCTTTCAGGTGGAAGCGGTTCTCAATGCCGCCGAGATTCTTGCCGGACAGCGCCGAGGCGCTCTGGTGGTATTCGGCCGTAAAGTGGGCTTGAAAAATATAATCGATACGGGAACCCGGATAAATGCCGATCTTTCCTCATCTCTGATTCTCACTATTTTCGGTTACGACGGACCTCTTCACGACGGTGCGGTGGTGGTTCAGAACGGACGGCTCTCAGCGGCGGGATGTTTTCTCCCCCTGTCAAACCAGCCGGATATCAGGCGCAGCTTCGGAACCCGTCATCGGGCGGCCCTGGGAATGGCGGAGGAAACCGATGCGGTGATACTCTCTGTCTCTGAAGAAACCGGAGCCCTCTCTCTAGCCTATGATGGAAATATTTTTTACGACCTGGAAGAAGATGAGATTCGACGCCGTCTGCAGGAAATGCTCGGCCTGGGATTTCATGATACATCCGACGGGAGTGTCGTATGAGAGGCTCCTCTTTGCTGACTCGAATTTTCGATCGCTGGCCGGTGAAAATTATCTGTATCGCTCTGGCCGTCGTTCTGTACATTCTTTTCCGTGTGAACACCCTCACCGAGCGTCAGCTTACCATCCCTCTGGAAGTGATAACGGCTGAAGGATTTATTGTCAGCTCTGAATATCCGGGAAGCATCAACGTAACTCTCCGGGGGGATTCAGAAGATATCAACGGTATCCTTCCCGACGATATTGAGGCGTTCGTCAATCTGGCCCCTTTTCCCGAAGAGGGTGAGTTTCAGCTTCCTGTGGAGTTCCGAAAGAAAGGTTCCGCCCTGCAGCCGGAAGCGTTGGAACTCCGTCCCCGGCCTAAAACGATTACTCTTTCCCAGGAGCCACGGACAATACGGAGTCTTACAGTCCGTCCTGAGCTTTCTGGTTTTCCCACTCTGGGCTACGAGTTAACCCAGTTTTTTGTGTCCCCCTCATCGGTTACCGCCGTCGGTCCCCAGAGTCAGCTGGCAGGTTTAACAGAGTTGAAGACTGAGTTGATTGACCTCTCCGGCCGTCGGAGTGATTTTACCATTACAACCCGTATCGTTCTTCCTTCAGCTCAGATAGAAATCCCCGGGGGACTCATCGTCGAGTTCCGGGGGGTTATCGATGAAGCGGTGGTAATCAGAACGATAGCCGACCGGGAAGTCGTGGTATTCGATCTTCCCGAGGGCCTCGAGATTAGCGGAGAACTACCGGCGGTAAGTCTGACGGTGCAGGGCAGCCAGCTCACCGTGGAGGGCTCCCGTCCCCAGGACATGACCTTCTACATTGAGGGTTCGGCAATCAAAGGCCCCGGCAGATACACCCTCCCCTTGAATATGGATATTCCCCAGGGTCTGGCCGTGCTGCAGCTTCTCCCCAGAGAGATTACAATTGATGTACTTGAGGTAACGCCATGATTGTGGGTACTGGAATTGATTTTGTCGCTGTATCCCGAATCAGTCATTGGCTGGATGATGATGCCCTCTGCCGGCGTTTTTTTCATCCCGAAGAGCTGAAGGTAATCAGATCCAGAGGGGCTGAGGCCCCCCGTTCCCTGGCGGCGCGTTTTGCTGCCAAAGAGGCCTTTGCCAAAGCTCTGGGAACCGGATTTGCCGGTTTAACCCTCAAGGATATCCGGGTTGAAAATATGCGCAGCGGCCGTCCTGTCATGATTCTGGAGGGAAGCGCCCTGAAAGCGATGAAATTTATCGGTGCCGAGAGGGTTCATCTGTCCCTGACACACGAAGAAAACCTGGCCGCAGCCCAGGTGATACTGGAGGCTTGAGACATGGCGGAAGGCAAAGTTAGCTACCGGGCAAAAAACGATACGGTCTGCCCCATCTGCGGATATGAGTTCAAGCGGGAGGAGCTGCTTACCGGAGGGGGCCGGATGAACGCCGGTGAACTCACAGATGAACTGCACAGGGTTTATCTTTCCACTCAGAAATTCGGAGATGTCTACCCTCTTATCTATCCGGTTTCCGTATGCCCTCATTGCTGGTATGCCGCTTATCCCAGGCATTTTGAGGAGCTCACCGCCGAAGAGCATTCTCAGATACAGGATTCCATCGGTAAACGGAAAAACATGATTAAATCTCTGTTTAAGAATCTTGATTTTGATAAGGACCGGGGTCTTGAGGAAGGTATTTCCTCCTACGTACTGGCGGCTCAATGTTATGAATACCGGGTTCCCGAAACAAATCCGACATTCTACAGCGGATTATCCTTTATCCGTGGTGGATGGCTTGCCAAAGATCTTCACGACCTCATGCCGGCGGAAAATTACGACTACATGTCGAGGATATTTCTCCGGAAAGCCTCCTTCTACTATGGGGAAGTGCTGGAAAAAGATCGTAACAGAACTGAAAGCATCGAAGATGTGCCCAATCACGGACCGGATATTGATAACAACTTCGGATATGACGGTGTTTTGTACCTTCTGGGTGTTCTGCTGCTCAAGTACGGTCAGAGTGATGATTCTTCCCGGCGGATTTCATCGCTGAAAGAAGCCCGTTCGGCGGTGGCCCGTATCGTCGGAATGGGAAAGTCCTCCAAGTCCAAACCTTCAGCCCTTCTTGATCTGGGAAGGGAACTTCACAAGAAGATTAAAAAGGAGCTGGAGGACATCACGGGTGGAGCGTAATATCAAGCTTGTCGTTTCCTACGACGGGACTGAGTACTCCGGCTGGCAGGTACAGAGTAAGGATTCCAGCATTCAGGGCGAGATACAGAAAGCCCTGGAAAGTCTTCACGCCAAACCTGTATCCCTCACCGGAGCCGGACGAACCGACTCGGGGGTACATGCCTCGGGGCAGGTGAGTAATTTCTACACCGAAAAAGACAACGTTCCTCCAGAGAAGTTCCGGGATGCCCTGAATGCCCGGCTTCCCGGAGATATCCGGATACTTTCCAGCTGCCAGGTTCCGCCAGGTTTTCATTCCAGAAGGGATGCCGTCGAGCGGCAGTACGAATACCGCCTGTACCACGGTGAAGTGCTTCCCTCTCATGCCTCCCGTTACACCTGGCGGCTTGGCAGAATGCCATCGTTGAAGCTGTGCAACGATATTGCGTCGGTGGTTTGCGGTACCCATGATTTTACCACCTTCGCCGCTGCCGGGGATGCGAGCAAGTCCAGGATAAGGTGCATCAATCATGCCGTTTTTCTCAGTGAGGGCCCCTATATTATGTTTCGGATTAACGGAAACGCCTTTCTCTGGCGAATGGTAAGATCTCTATTGGGAACCATTCTCAATCTGGGTAACCGGGGTGGTACACCGGCGCAGATGCGGGGCATACTTGAATCCTGTGACAGAAATCAGGCGGGACCCACAGCCCCGCCCCGGGGACTCTTTCTTACAAAGGTAATATATGGAAAGGATAGAGGCGTTCACTGAGTACGGGCGCATTTTACAGGATACCGATGACTGGCTCTCCTACGGTTACCGGCGGAATCATCCCGAAAGGGAAGAGGTACATCCCTCAGTCACAAAACCTGAAACAGAAACCGAACCAGAAGCAGAAATAGCTGTCCCGGCTGTTGTCACTCCAGACGCAACTCCCGGAGGGGAGGCCCCTCGGGCGATTACACCAGCTGCATCATCCTCCACCCTGGAGCAAATCGGATTGGAGATTTCCGGCTGCACAGGATGCAACCTCTACCTTACCCGGCAGAATACCGTTCCCGGTATCGGCCGCTCCGGGGCCGAAATTATGATTGTAACCCCGCCGCCTTCGGGCAGCGCCGGTTTTGAAAGCGGCCCCCTGCCTCTCTACGAATACGAATACCTGGAGAAATGGCTCAGAGCCCTGGGACTGGATCCCCTGCTGGATACATTTATCACCCCGGCGGTTAAATGCCGTACCCCCGGCGGCCGTCCGCCGAATCCCGGGGAATCCGATGCCTGTTCCTCTTTCCTGCGGAGGCAGTACAAGGAAGTAAAACCCCGGGCCATTCTGGCCCTGGGCGCCGCCGCCTGTGGAGCTCTCACCGGGAATCCGGCGGATTTTCCCTCCCTGGTGGGAAAGGAGTGGACCTGGGGCTCGGTTCCCGCTCTTGTTCTCTGGACTCCCGCCGAGGTTCTGGCCAGTCCCGGCCGACTGCGCGCCCCTGTCTGGGAATCTCTCCAACGATTGAAGGCTGCCTGGAATGCCCTACCTGGAAGTCAGCTTTAATCTCCCGGTTCAAAACACCTACACCTACATATCTGATGAGGCTGTTCCTCCGGGATGCCGGGTAAAAACCGTTCTGGGGCGGAGAAAAATCACCGGTTGGGTTGTGTCTCAACCGGAAAAACCGCCTGAGGGTCTGGATGAGGGAAAGCTTAAAAGTATCGAGAAACGGGTGGATGATGAGCCTCTTTTCGGGGATGAACTTTTAAGCCTGGCCCGGTGGATTGCCTCCCTTACCATGTGCTCTCCGGGGGAGGCCCTCTCCTCCATGCTCCCCGGGGGTATCAGGGAACGCAGGGATATCACCGAATCGGTGGATGGGGATGAAGTTAAACGGGTGGAACAGCTCACCGCCTCCCAGCAGGTGGCTCTCGATTCTCTGAACAGGAGCAGTGATGGATGGTTTTATCTCTACGGGATAACCGGATCGGGTAAAACCGAAGTGTTTCTTAAAACCGCCGAGAACACCCTGGCCGCCGGGGGAGATGTGATTTACCTGGTTCCGGAAATCGCCCTGAGTCACCATCTGGTGGAAGGGCTCAAGCAGAGGTTTCCCGGGCAGGTTGCCGTAATTCATTCCGGGCTTACCCCCTCCCGTCGGCTTGCCGAGTGGCGGCGGATACAGTCCGGGGAGGCCCGGTTTGTACTGGGTGCCCGCTCTGCGGTATTCGCCCCGGTGAAAAAGCTCGGACTCATTATTATCGATGAGGAGCATGAGGGCTCCTACAAGTCCGGGGACAAGCCTCGGTACCACGCCCGGCAGGTGGCTATGCACCGCTGCCGGAAGAGTTCCGCCCGTCTTCTTATGGGAAGCGCCACACCTTCGGTGGAGGCCTGGAGCATGATGAGCTCCGGGGGGCTTGAGCGCCTGGAACTTACCGGCCGCCCGGCCGGAGGGGCGGAACCGGTGGTGAGCATCGTGGATCTGAAAAAGGAAAAAGGCCTGTTCTCCCGGGCTCTGGTACAGGCTATGTCCCGGGTGCTGGGGGAGGGGAGGCAGGTGCTGCTCTTTCTTAACCGCCGGGGCTTCTCCTATCAGTATTCCTGCCGGAGCTGCGGGGAGGAGATTCACTGCCGTCACTGCAGCGTTCCTCTAACGTACCACAAAAGCAGCCGGACCATGGTGTGTCATTACTGCGGTTACCATACAGCTCCACCTGCCTCCTGTCCGAAATGCGGATCTCTGGAGATGCTGGCTGCAGGTTTCGGTACCGAGAGGGTGGAGGAGGATATTTCAAGGCTCTTCCCCGAAAAACGGGTGGTTCGCCTGGATACCGATGCCGCCAGGAAAAAAGGGGTGCTTGAATCCACCCTCAGGGATTTCCGGGACGGCGGTATCGATATACTCCTGGGCACACAGATGGTGGCCAAAGGACTCAACGCTCCCGGGGTGAAGCTCGTCGGGGTACTTTCAGCGGATACCTCGCTGAACCTTCCCGATTTTCGGGCCTCGGAGCGTACCTTTGCTCTGATTGTTCAGGTGGCCGGCCGTTCGGGGCGCTTTATCCCCGATGGTGAGGTGATTGTTCAAACCTTCCGTCCGGATGCACCGGCGATTCGTATGGCTTCTGAAAATCGGATTAATGAGTTCTACAATTACGAAATAGACCAGCGCCGTCTTCTGGGATTTCCCCCTTTCAGCCGGCTTTTCCGGGTTGTGGTCCGGGGGAAGGACGAGAACAGAGTCCGGCAGTCCATCGAACGTCTCTCCTCATCTCTGGCTGCCGGTGGTGATAACTGGGAGCTGCTGGGACCTGCTGAATGCCCCATCGGCCGTATCTCCACCCATTACCGCCGTCATCTCATACTGCGTTCAAAGCGATTCGATCATACCCATGCCGCTCTGGGGAAGGCTCTGCATCAGTATCCCCCGGAGCATGGGATTCGATATGAAGTGGATATCGATCCTGTGAGTCTGCTTTGAAATCTAATTGACCTCTACCGCGGTGAGGGTTCACCCCGGTGCATTCCCTGCCAGAGGTCGTTCCGTCTCACCGTTAATTCAACCGACCAGTAGTGGCTGGAATACCAGTCCCTTTCGAAATCGATTTCCACCGGGCCGGCTGATTCTTCAAGGTTGATTTCATCCACCTCACTATCAAAATCCCAGGAGTAGTTCTCGTCCTCAGCATCAATTCTGATATGGATTACAGGCCGTTCATCCTCAATGGAAGCGTTCATCCGGATTCTTACCGGAATGGTTTTTCCATTGCGGTCTACGTAGGTTCCATCCTCATCAACAACGATACTTTCGGTATTCCCAGGCTCCAGGTGCCAGCTCTCGCTGTAGATATCTCTCGTATTGATAATTAACCGGTTGAAATGATTAATCACGGCCCGAACCACACTTTTACGCCCGGTTTTTACATCAACGGTTCTTTCCCAGTCCACAAAGAGGATTTCCGGCCAGATAATTTCACCGAAATCATTACCGCCCTCCACCCGTATGGTATGAGCTCCGGGGCTGAGATCTTCCAGAAGGGTGGGTATTCTTCCCCCGGGGGTGTAGCCGTAGAACTCTTCATCCACAAAAATCTCACCGTCGATAAAGTTGCAGTAGAACTCAATACTCCCCGGTTCCTCATCACTTAAGGAAAGAAGTGACCGTTCCCCTTCAATTCCCGCCAGTATCACCGGTTTTCCCGTAATCTCTTTTACAATCTGCTCGGCCAGCTCATGGATGGAATTTTCCGTATAACCTCTTACAGATACGGCTGTGGTTGTTCCTTCTGCGGAATCCATTATTCGCATATTGATTACCAGATCCCGGCCGAGAAAAGCGTAATCTCCCTCAATCAGGTAATCGGCCCCGGCCAGCTGGCCCACCTGCCTGGCGGTGTCTTCATCGTTCAGCAGTCCGGTAAGCCTGAGATTCTGCTCATCGATAATCCGGTCTATCCGTGCTCGTTCCACAAGGCTGACATCATCAACCCGGGTGAAATCGTACATCATCACTCCGAGAATCATCCCTTCAAGATAATCGTAGCGGGGGTCCCGGTTCAGATTTTCCACACCCAGGACGGCGATGTTGACATTCTGAGCAGTCAGAGCCGTAATTCCGGAAGTTAAAACACAAAGGATTAGAAGAATCCGTGAATAAGAACGAATGATCATACCTGATATATACCATGAGCTGAGTTATCCGGTCCAGAAATTATGCGGAGAATCTGCAGCTTACTTTATCCCCCGGCTTGTATTGTGGTAGATTTCCATCATGGAAATCTTAACAATCGGATTCGAAGAACAGCTCCGCCTGCTCCGCCGGGTTGCTGCTCCCATAAAAGATATCAACGGTGAAATTGTTCAGCTTGCCGAAGACATGATAGATGCGATGATTAAAGGCAACGGCATAGGACTGGCCGGTCCCCAGGTGGGACGTCTGGAACGTATCTTCACACTTAAAATAGGTGATAACGATCCCATGGTGTTTATCAATCCTGAAATAACCGCAACCAGTGCCGGACTTTCCTCCTACGAGGAAGGCTGCCTGAGTATCCCTGGACAGTATGCCGATGTGAACCGGCCGGAGGAGCTGCAGATTCAGGCCTGGAATACCCGGGGGCGCCCCTTTACCATTGAAGTGGACGACATTCTGGCCACGGTTATTCAGCATGAGCTGGACCATCTGAACGGGATTCTTTTTATTGACCACCTGAGTGAACGTAAACGTAATAAAATCCTTGGCAAGTTTGATGTGGATGCTGAGAATTATCCGGGAGTTGAATGAAGATACTGTTTGCCGGAACACCTGAAATAGCCGTTCCTTCTCTTCAGGCCCTTTCCGCAGAGTTTAACGTGGCGGCTGTTCTTACTGCACCGGATAAAGTTTCCGGCCGGGGACGTAAGATTACACCGCCGGCGGTGAAAAAGGCGGCTATAGACCTGGGTATTCCTGTGCTGCAGCCGGCTACCCTGGGCAGTGATGCCCGAAAGCAGATTACTGAAATCGGGGCTGACTTTCTGATTGTGTTTGCATACGGTCGGATTTTCGGACCGAAATTTATGGCTCTGTTTCCCCGGGGGGGGATTAATATGCATCCCTCGGTCCTGCCTCTTCACCGGGGTCCTTCCCCCATTACGGCGGTGATACTCTCCGGTGCGGATAAAACAGCTCTGACAGTTCAGCGTGTGGTGTTGGAAACGGATGCCGGGGATATCATCAGACAAACACCATACCCGCTGGATGGAAGAGAAACCACCGCCTCGCTCACAGAGGCTATCGCTCAGGCCGCGGCCCCCGAACTGGTCCAGGCTGTTATAGATATTATCGGCGGCAGGGAAAAGAGGGTTCCCCAGGATGGCTCAAAGGCCACGTACTGCCGCATCATCTGTAAAGAAGATGGACTGGTGGACTGGGAGATGAGTGCGGGTCAATTGGAAAAAATGGTAAGAGCTTATATTCCATGGCCGAAATGCAGAACCACCCTGAAATCCGAGTCTCTGGTAATCCTGGAATCCTCTGTGCACCAGGAAACCGCCGGGAAACCGGATGAACATGCCGCTCCGGGAACTATTCTGGGAGTGGACAAGTCCCGAGGTATCCTGATACAAACGGGAAATGGTATTCTTGCTGTAACGCGCCTTCAGCTGGCATCCCGGAAGCCTCTGGATTTCAGGTCCTTTCTGAATGGCGTTAAACTGGAAAACGGCACTATACTGGGAGAACAATCATGAGTCCTGAGAAAGAAAAGACAAAAGCCGATGATGGGAAGACTGGAATATCAAAGGTTTCCCGGAAAGCGGCTGATTTTATCCCCAATACCCCCGGAGCAGCAGCCGACAGTCTGTCGGTTCAGGTTGACGACCCCGCCGAACGCCGTTATTTCAGGCGTGCCCTTCTGGTTATCGGCGGAGCCGTTCTCGTCATGCTGTTCTTTTTTACTGTTTTCTTCTTTCTGGCTGTCCGGGGTGCTGAAAAAACTGTTATTCCTAATATTGTGGAAAAAGATCTGGTAGAGGCCCTGGTGATACTGCAGGAGAGGGAACTTTATCCCAGAGTTCAGGTAAAATACACCGGAGATCCTTCGGATAAGGGTATGGTAATCGATCAGGACCCCGAACCCGGACTGTATGTAAAAGCCGGCCGCCGGGTAATTGTAACTGTGAGCAAGGGGGCCATTGTTGATAATGTGGAAGATTATGTTGGTAAGAACCTCAACGATGTTCGAAGCCGGCTTGCCTCTCTGTTTTCCACCTTTAAACCTCTGCTGGTAATCAGGGAACCTGTTACCTATGTTTACGACGACTCGGAACCGGGAACCGTCCTTTCCCAGGCACCACAGGCGGGAACCCCCCTGGGAGAGCCGGAAGATCTCATACTCATTGTCAGCCGCGGGTCTCTGGATAAACCTGTTAAAATCCCCGACTGGGAAAATTACAGCGCAGATAATGCCATGCGTTCACTGGCCCGGATTCCCCTGCCGTTTATTTTCGTGGAGGATAATGTTTCTCCCTCAGGTACCGTGGCCCGGGTTACCTCCCAGTTTCCGCCTCCGGAATCCGAGGTGGGCCTGGACCGGACCATCACCCTGGGCTTCAGCCGGCCGGAATCCTGGCCGGAAGAGTTCCGTTACGGTCTGTTCGACTATACTCTGCCGGCATACCCTGTTCCGGTTCTTCTCGAGGTGATTGTCAGAGAGCCTGGAACTGAAGACCGCAAACTCTTTTCAATGCCCCATTCCGGCGGGGAGATTTCATTCCCATATGTGGTTCCTGTGGGAACCGGTATTGTTGTGATGGTGAACGGTAAGGAAGTGGCCAGGGAAGATATTTCTGCCGAGTAATCCGGGAGTTGATATTCGCTGAGAGCCTGTCGGACTTGGGGCTTTCGCCTGGGAATCAGTCCGGAATGGTTAAGTCCGACAGACTCCTGATCTGCAGCAGCATGCGCCTCCCTGATCCGGGAGGCGTTTTCATTCCAGAATATCAACAGACGCTGTTGGACTCCGTTAAAAAACTCATCCTGCATCTTTACCGCATCAACCCCGATCCACCGCCAATGCCAGCTTTCCCATTTATATCCGGTTTCCTCTTCAAAATTTCGGGGATAGGAGAGGCTCCATCCGTATCCTCCGGCGTTTTCCGCCATCCATTCACCCGCCCTGGATTCGGCAAATGAATCGCTGATAGATCCCAGGTCCACCGTGGTTCCCAGCTGATGCTGGCTGGTTCCCGCTCTTGCCGAGTAACGGGAAGCAGCTTCTTCTCCATCTCTATCGGCGTATCTTTTAAATAAACCCTGCTGGTATTCATAAGATCTGTAGGCCGAGGAAATCAGCAGAGTAATACCATCTTCCCGGGCGGCTTTTGAGAGCTGAACAAGAGCATCAGATGCTTTTCGATCCAGGGACAATCCATTTTTACCGGTTTCCA
>Ga0164315_10001766_pt1 | contig 16364 bp, 11 predicted proteins | sample GuaBasSedimGuay6_FD_113737 | JGI IMG/M metagenome (GOLD analysis project Ga0164315, IMG submission 113737) | Subseafloor sediment microbial communities from Guaymas Basin, Gulf of California, Mexico - Guay6, Core 4569-2, 0-3 cm | ecosystem: Environmental > Aquatic > Marine > Hydrothermal vents...
AATCCGCCGGGAATGCCTGGGATTTGTCAATCCCAGGCGAGCATCAATCCCGAACCGCTCCCGGGGGATTGACAAATCCGCCGGGAATGCCTGGGATTTGTCAATCCCAGGCGAGCATCAGTCAATCCCAGGCGAGCATCTGCGGTCGCCCTTACCTGAAAACGCTAAAAATGACAAAAGGGTATAGCGAACCGTTTCACTAATCTTCATCGTCCATCTTGAAAGATACCTTGAGGTTTAAGCCCTCAAACTTCTCCTGAATTATCTTGGCAACCAGCTTTTCAAGGTCAGCAAGCTCCAGAACAGGCGCAGAAACAGGCTGCTTTTTAACCGGGCTTGCCTGCTTTTTTACGGGTTTTGCAACAGGTTTTGCCGCTTTAACAGCAGGTTTTGCCGCTTTTACAGCAGGTTTCGCCGCTTTAACAGCAGGTTTTGCCGCTTTAACAGCAGGTTTCGCCGCTTTAGCGGGAGCAGGCTTCGCAGCCTTGGGCTTTGATTTGGATTTGAGTTTGGGTTTGGGCTTGGACCCACCCTTGACATATTTCGCCAGCCCGGGAAAATCTTTCTGGGCCTGATCAATCGAATACCTTTCCTTTCCAGTTTTCAGCGTCAGGCCGTAAGCTTTTTCTTCCGAGAGTTTGAGAGCTTCTTTGACCATGTGATAGACAAAGCCGTTCCCCACCTGCTTCCTCTCAATAAAAAAGCCCAGGTCGCATTTCTTGCTGTCACTGATTCTGGAGAGCATACTTGCGACATCCTGAACCTTGATTTCCCTGCCTGTTTTTTTGAGGACCATATCGGAAATATCCCTCGATCTCAGCGTTTTGCCCGTCAGCAGGGTTCCTATGATCAACTGGGCATTGCTCTTCTTTCCTTTTTCTTTCTTCATAATCGCTTCACACCTTTCGTTAAATTTAAATTATTGATGATACGCTGTTCCATTTTCTTTCTGGAGAAATACGGTTTATTTTTCGTTTTGGCAATCTTTTTTTCATTTCGCATAAAAAAAATTTGATGACGTTTAAGTGCCCGAGCATTTTAATCTCAGCCGTCATACGCCCGATATCTCACACAAAGGCACAGAGGGCACAAAGACAAGGCGCAGGGCAGGGCGGGCACATAAAAATTTATGCCGGGCACCTATGTCCGGACAGCCCGGACAGAACTGCCGATATCCGGCTCAGTAATTTCAGCAGGTTATGCCCTCCCCTGAATCCGTTATAATCAGCAGAATTTTGCAATCATTCTGAATGACCTGTAAAGTTGTTCCGCAGGTCAGAAAAAGTGTAAACTACTTTTTGGTTTATATATATAAAGGATGCCTTATTCTCCATTATTTTTTCTCCTGATATTCTAAGTTGCGCCACTTGTCAAGTCTCTGTTTTATTTTTTTTTCGTAACCTCTTTCTGTGGGAAAGTAGAAACGCTGATCTTCCAGCGTTTCCGGCAGATAAGTCTGAGAAATAAATACGTCTTCATAATCGTGTGCGTATTTATAGTCCCTGCCATATCCGAGATATTTCATCATGCCTGTGGGAGCATTCCGTATATGAAAAGGGACCGGGAGCGATCCTGAGTGTTTAATGATTTCCCTGACCGTGTCCTTAAAATACCCGGAATGCAGGTGGGTTCCGCTTCGCTCCACCAACCCTGCATTTCACTTTGTTCGCCTGACTTTTTTATCAAATTTCAGCCGACCCGTTCGCTTGCGGAAGATAATCCGGATTAGGGTTTTGTCAAGACCAGTGCCTTCACGAATCTGGTTGATCAGATATCTTTTATAGGAAAAATGGACAGCTTCAGGAAAGTTTGCAAAACAGACAAAGGTCGGCGGTTTTGCAGAAACCTGGGTTGCGTAATAAAATTTGATCCGCCTTCCCCTGTGAAGCGACGGTTCATTTTTTCCAGTCGCCCGTTCCAAAATTTTGTTCAACGGGCCAGTCCCGATCCGTGTGGCGTACTGACCGTAAACCTCATCAACAAGATTGAAAATTTTCTGAACCCTTTGCCCGGTGAGCGCTGAAATGGTCATGGCCGGTGCGAAGCTTAAAAATTTTGCTTCCATTCTCAGCCGTTCATAGAACTTCTGGGCAGTCTTACTGTCTTTTTCAATGATGTCCCATTTGTTCAGCAGCAGGATGCAGCCGCACCCGCGCTCATAAGCATAACCAGCGATACTGATATCCTGATCTGTGATTCCCTCATCCGCATCCATGACAATCAGGGCCACATCGCATCTGTCAAGGCTCCTCAATGCTTTGATAATGGAAAACTTTTCAAGCTTTTTTGACACCCGCCCTTTTCGTCGGATGCCTGCTGTATCGATAAAAAGATAGGATTTCCCGTCAATATTGCAGACCGAGTCAATGGCATCCCGCGTGGTTCCCGGTACATGACTGACCACCAGGCGATTTTCTCCCAAAATACGGTTTATCAGAGAGGATTTTCCGGCATTCGGTTTGCCCACAACGGCCACGCGGATCATTTCTTCAGACGGCTCCGGAACAGATTCAGGAAGTGCCCGTACCAGATCATCCAAAAAATCCGTTATACCATAGCCGTGTTCCGCTGAAACAGGGTACAGATTTTCCACGCCAAGGGCATAGAAATCGTAAAGATTCACCTCCTGTTCAAAGCCGTCTATTTTATTGACTGCATAAAAAACCGGCTTTGTGAGGGGGGAGCGAAGCATTTCGATAATATCCGCGTCAAAAGGGGAAATTCCGCCTTTGCCGTCCAGCATAAGGACAATAACATCAGCGTCTTCTATGGCCTGACGTATCTGGAAACGGATATGATGTGCAAAATTATCTGCATCATTTTCTATAAATCCGCCGGTATCAATCAGCGTAAATTTAACACCATCCCAATTGACATTGCCATAATTCCGATCCCGCGTGACCCCGGGGAGATTATCCACAATGGCATCTCTTGTCCGGGTGACACGATTAAAAAAAGAGGATTTGCCCACATTGGGCCTTCCCACAATTGCGACAACAGGTTTCATTGTATGATTATTCATTCCATAGTCTCTGCTCATACAAGTGCAAAGCAGGCTTTGCACTCCGAGCCGAATTTTTCTTCTTAAATAAAAAGCTGTCATTACTATCCATAAAAAAATCATTCTACTCTGATATAATCATTTTTGTCAACAGCCATTTTTAAATTTTTCCTATACAATCACATTGTAGTTAAAATGTAACTATAAAATAAGGATAGAGGACAGGAGCTTTTGTTTTTGTTTTTGCATTCTGCTATCAGGTGTTCATCCAAAATCCTGCAGGCATCATTTCCATCGCAGGCTTCAAACACCTTATACTGATGTACTTTTAACAATCCGCAAATATTTTTTCTGGCAATTGAAGAATCATCAGCAACAAGAACTTTGATTGACTGATTTCGTTTAATGCGTCTGATAAGGGAAATAATATAATCAAGACTGTGAGGTCTCTTTTCAGAACGTAATCAACGATTTTCCTGAATAAAATATTATTCCGGATATTATCATCAAATTTTCCTGTGAAAACAATGGCAGGTATATTTTTTGAGAGAACAAAATCCACAATTGTGCATCAGGGTATCTTTGAGACAAAGCCCCACAAAAGCGACAAAAAACTCATCATTCATCAGCCTGACTGTCTCAGAATAGGATTGGACCGATTTAACCTTCAGGTTCAATGCCGTTGTCTCTATTTTCCTGGCAGCCGCTGACACGAACCACCTGCTGTTGTCTATGATTAAAACTTGCGACATATTCACATCCGGCTTTTATAATGGTATAGAATTGTCCATATTAAATAATATCTGATTATAACGGATGCGGGGAGGGGAGAGTACAACCTGCTGAAATTACTGAGTCAGATACCGGCTGGGCTGTCCGACCCGGAAGCCGGGCATAAATGTGCCCGCTTTTATCCTCTGCGCCTTTTCTCTGTGTTCTCTGTGTCTCTGTGTGAGATATGTCGGCGTGTGACGCTCTGAAATTGCAGCCTCCCCGCATCCCTTATAATCAGAATAATATCAAATGTACGTTCCGGGTATTTTATTTTTTGGGAAAATCCCTTACACAAACTGTGGATGAACTGGCCCGCACTCTGCCCGGCATACAGGCCGTCTGCGTTCATCTGCGGTTCAATAAGCCTAACCCCGTTTTACTGCGCTGAGTCTGACTGTTTAATTTCACAAAATAAAGGGAGCAGTCAATGGGTAGGAATATACCTCTGGGGGACAGAGTAACGCCGTCCGCGCCTTGATTTATCAGATTAAAGGCTTATTTTAACTGGTCGGACACGCACAAAGCAAGCTTTGCACTCCGGACAATTTTTCTCAAAATTTATATGATATTTAAATCTTTATGGAGGAATGATTTGACAGACTGGAAAAAATTGCCAGCCCTCAAAGTAATGATCGGGGCTGTTATGATCAGCTTCTCAGGGGTATATGTGAAGCTGGCCCATGTGACACCCACCGTGGCCGGTTTTTACCGGGTATTCCTGGGAGGCGTTATTCTTATGCTCATTATGATATGGAAGCGGGAGCGGCTGTGGAAGGGATTTCCCTGTTTTGCCCTGGGAATCCTTTGCGGATTCATCTTTGCCCTTGATCTGCTTTTCTGGCATAAAAGCATTCATTACATCGGGCCCGGACTTGCGACAATTCTCGCCAATTTCCAGGTCTTTCTCCTTGCATTGTTTGGAGTGACAGTGCTGGGAGAGAAAATGAACCTCAGACTCATCCTGGCCATTCCTCTTGCCATGATCGGTCTTTTCATGATCGTGGGAATCCGTTGGGACCACATGGGGGAGAGTTACAGGCTCGGCATTCTGCTGGGGCTGGCGACAGCAATATGCTATTGCGGATATGTGCTGACATTACGGAAACTTCAGTCAATGAACGATCCGCTTTCACCAATGGCAAATCTCATGATTATCACCTTTGCAACATCGGTATTTCTTGGGATTGGCGTATGGCAGGAAGGAGCGTCTTTCATGCTGCCGGATGCTCAGACCATTGTTGTCCTTTTTTCTTATGGGCTGTTCAGTCAGGTGATCGGCTGGATTCTGATCTCAACAGGGCTTCCCGGAATAAGGGCATCCCTTGCCGGATTGCTGCTTCTGCTTCAGCCGGCCCTTGCATTTGTATGGGATATGCTTTTCTTCAACAAAGAAACCACCTCTGTCAGCATTGCCGGCGCAATCCTTACGATTGCAGCCATATACATGGGGACTGCCAGGCGCACAGATAAAGGAAAGGACAGGAAACCACCTTCACATAAGTCGGCAGTAAACGCCACAGTGAAAAGTTGAAAGTTGATATAATGATTTCAAAAAATTATCATACACACCTGTCGGTGCAAACAGATGTCCCGCCCGGTTTCGGATTGCCAAATCCGAACCCGCTGGATTTAGCAATCCAGCGGGACCATACAGGTTTCCCATAAATTTGAACAATTTCGCTGAAAAGGATGATCCATTATGATATTTTTCAGATCCATGATGTACAGGCAGCTCTTCAAGTACATCAGAATATGCCTCGTTTCTCTGATAACCTTTGATTTTGTCAGGATATTTTTGCAGAACATGACGGACTTTTCTGACCGGCAAAGCTGGTCCCCTGAAAAGCGCAGGCGTTTTCTGGTGAATCTGATCGGGGCCGCGGTGGTGGTCGCGCTTCTTCATCTGGCACCTTACACCAATATGGGCCAGCAGCTGCTTAATGAAACGTATGATTATCTCGTCAAAAAGGATTTTAAGAACACACTCATTGACCGCGGGGACAGAGAACCGGTCTCTGACGCAATTCGTCTTGTGACGTTTGACCGTTCTGCATACACTTATGAAAAAAGCCCGGGCGGGGATTTCTGGACACCCCGCAAAACCCTGGGAAGGACGATTGTCAGTGCCCTGAAACTCGGGGCAAAGGTGGTTGTGGCAGACATTGAGGTGGACAAACCCGTGCCGCTTGAGGATGAGAACCGGGATTTCCTGGAGCTTCTGAAACAGGCCGCAGATATTGCAAGGCAGAATGATGCGGTCATCATTCTGCCCCGGATGGAACAGGAGTGCAGGCTCCTCTTCCCCTTAAAGAAGGACCAGTCCAGAGAGACCCGGCCCGCGGAGTATGTCTGCCGACTTCATGACCTGCTGAACAGACAGAGTGATGTCATAAAACAGGGAACCCCCGGAATTTTCCGCAGTCCTTTGGATTCAAAGGTTCGGCACTTCCGTCTGTACGAAAAAGACGACAAAGGCAGCACCGCACTTTCCATGTCAGTCCTGGCTGCTGTTTATCAATGGCATGGGAGAAAAAAAGGCAATGCTATCCTGAAGCAGACACAGGCCCAACTGAAGGATGATTCATGGTCAGATATTCTGATTCATGGTCCCGAAGGCCTGGAACCGATCCGGATCCTCCGTCAGGATGCCGGGAGCGAGTGCATTCCTGCCAGATACAAGTTCCGTATTGTGCCGGAGAATGTGATGAAGACTTACACAAAAAAAGCTGATCCGCTTTTTGACATGAAAAGAACTTCTGCCGAACTGCTTGACACTGAGTCCGATTCAGATATATATTATGGAAAGACAGTGCTCATCGGTTCCGTGCATGAGGAACTGGGTGACATACATTCCACGCCCCTTGGTGACATGCCCGGGCTTTTTCTGCTGGCAAACGGGATGAACATTTTTCTCAGAGGAGAGCAGATTCACGAGATTTCATACAAATACAAATATTCCATGGAGGCCGTGCTGACTGTTCTGTCCGCGCTGGTTTTTCTTTATCTGAATCCCACGCCTGCCGCGCTGACACTGACTGCGCTCCTCTATGTCTTACATAAACTGCTGAGTGTGCATTTTTTTACAAACTGGGGATTATTTTTGGATTTCTGGCTTATGGTCATCGGCATCGGAATCTTTGAGAACATTGTCGGATTTCAGGAGATTCTGAAAGACTGGGCGAGCCGGGAAGAGGAGGAGGAAGAATGATACGCTGCCGGGTGTCTGCAAAATGCTGCCGGACGGGGTTTGCAACCCCGTCCGGCAGGTTGTGTGTCAATAAAAACAGTTGGTTATGTTCTTAGCTTGATGCGTATGGGAAGAGGAGGAGGAAGAATGATACGATATTTTTTTGCAGGGGTTTTTGTGTGTTTTCTGATCATGTCAGCGGGCCATGATACGGGAGCAGAGGAATTTGTGGGAGAGGTGCGGGTGAAGACCGGGATGAAGCCTGAAAAATGCTATGAACTCCGGCGGAATGGGAAAGCTGTGAGCCGGCTGGTTGAGAATATGCAGGTTTTCAATGGCGATATGATTATCCCGCATAAAGGGAAAAGCGTGAAACTTGTTTACAGGCATGAAGATTGCTGGGAAACCGTCACTAAAGAGACTGTGGTGAGTTATGATCCGGGCAGATGCGATTCTCCCGGCTGGCTCATGGGTTTTCTTTCGGATATGTGGAAAAAAATCAGGCGCAGGCCTCAGACCCCGGGCCGAGTTGCGAGCCGGGGCGAGAGTCCGGCTGCCCGGATTTCTGTCTGTCCGACTGAGGGAACCACCGCGCTTTATGGCGGGCCGATCCTTTTCAAATGGGGAGACAGGTCTGACAACTTGCAGCATCCCAAAGCAAAACTTGTCATCCGGGAGGTTGGGGAAAAGAGGGACAAACCTCTTGTCAGCAGGCTGATGACCGCAGGCGAATTTCTTCATGCTGATTATGAATTTCAGGCAGGCGCATCATACAAATGGTATGTGGAGGCAGGCGGGAAGGCAATATCAGATGTCTGTCATTTCAGCATCTTGGGAAAACAGGTGTCTGACAATATCCGATCCCAGCTGAGGCAGGTGGGTGAAACATACACAAACCAATGCCCCGGTCTGAGGCAGGCGTTGTATCTGCAACTCATCAGTGACATGAGTCCCAGGCTCAATCTTTATGCGGAGAGTGTTCGTCTGACAGAGCAGGAAAAAGGATGTGAAGGGGAAAAATTTATGCTGAACGGACTGGTTGAACGCTTCCTGGCCCATACAGATAAGGTTTCCAGGGTCTTTCCTGTTGAGCTTCAGGTGGTGCTGATGAAACCGGTTCAGGATTCTGGCAATGCAGGTCCCGGGGCTGATGCTCTCGTTGAAAGCGGGCCTTGCGCCGGGAAAAAGTATGACAGTGTTCAGAAAATAATGTCATGGAATGAGATTGACAAACAGTCATTTTTTTAATAACCACAGAGAACCCTCTGTGGTTTTTACGGTCATGTCCGAGTTCAGGTCTGAGGCTCCCCTAAATCCGTTATAATCAGGGATTATTTTCGCAATCTGCGAAGTCTGTGCCAATCTGTGCATAAACAGCCCGGCAATTTATTGCCGGGGGAGATGCGGAGGTGAATATATGCCGAAAGAGTTAGGAAAAGACATTTTTATGGAAGCTATGGGCGCTCACTGGGGACTTCCGGATTGTTCGGAGGAATCTTTCCGCAATTTAGCCAGGGCTGAGTTGGAGGAATATCTCGGAGCGGAAGTCATCACAATTGAGGAATTTGACGATGAGGGCGTTGTGTATGGTCTTCCGGAGTGGATAGAATTGGATATTATGACAAGAGACGGGATTCTGATCGCTTTCGGATTGAATTCTTATGTAAACAAAGGCCGCATGTACGATTTTTGGCGGATAGTCCAATTCTACGAAAAGAAGCATAAAAAGCAGATAGACAAAATGATTGCAATCTCCCCGCTGGTGAATGTCAAAGCAAATGCTGTTGCTGAAAGCGTGGGGGTTACGATCTGCAAATATCCGGAGGATGTTGAGGCGGTTCTGAACCGCAGATTACCGCTGATTTGAGGGATTGCCCGGATTGTTTCTGATCAGCGAAATCGGAGATAATCTGTGTCAATCTGTGTCAATCTGCGGTTCAGAGCTTCACGGATAAACAAAGGATTAACAATCCGTGTAAACAATAAAACTAAGAAAGGAGAAACAACCATGAAATCAAAAAGACACTTTATCACAATTTGGGCGATGTGTTCATTTTTTCTGTGGGTTTTTATCATGCCCCCGGGATATTCCCAGGCTGCTGAGGCCCGGTCAGATGAGGAATATGAGCAGGAGATTGGCCGATTGGAACAGGCTCTGAAGGAATGCCGGGATGAGGCGTGTAAAAAGGAAACGCTTCTCAAAAAAGCGGATACCCACTTTGCTTATGGTAAATTGTTGAAGGAAAAGCGGCAGTTTGAGGCTGCGCTGGCACAGTTTCAAAAGGCGCAGGAGATTGACCGCATTCATCGGCCCGAAGATGCGGCATTTGGTTTGAGACAGATGGCTGATATTTACACAGAACTGCATCGCTTTCCCGATGCAATAAAGGTATATAAGGAATCTTTGGGAATCCTTGAAAAACTGAAGGGAAAAGAAGATTCCTCTGTTGCCACAGTGTTGAATCAGCTTGGTGTGCTTTCAGTGTTGAATCAGCTTGGTGTGCTTTATTACAATATGGGAGATTATGTTCAGGCCAAGCCTCAGTTTGAACAGGCTCTGGCCATTGTCAAAAAATCCTTGGGAAATGATCATCAGTATGTAGCCGCCACTTCGAACAATCTTGCCGGAGTGTATGATTCGTTGGGAGAGTACGGGAAGGCCAAAGGCATGTATGAGCAGGCTCTGATCATCTCGGAAACAAGCGGCGAACCTGAGTTGCTCTCAATTGTGCAGGGCAATCTTTCCTATCTGCTTGCCAAAACAAATAAACCCGGAGCCGCCATCTTCTTAGGCAAACAAGCTGTGAACACCATCCAGACCATGCGCTCCAAAATCACGGGCATGGAAAAAGGGCTGCAAAAATCATTTCTGAAAACAAATGAGTCGTATTACAAACACCTCGCCGACCTCCTCATTGACCAGGGCCGTCTCCCCGAGGCACAGCAGGTTCTTGCCATGTTGAAGGAGGAGGAATATTTCGACTTCATCCGCCGGGATGCGACCCGGAGCGGTGTCCGCTCAACAACCGCCACATATAATGAGGCAGAAAGCCCCTGGGCTGAAAGATATGCCGAGATCAGCGGCAAACTGGTTGCTTACGGCCGGGAATACACGGCACTTGCGGAAAAAGAAGGCAAAGGCGCACTGACCGAGCAGGAGACCGCCCGGCTTGAACAGTTGGATAACGATCTGATCGTCGCCCAGACAAGGTTCAGCAAGTATTTGTCAGAACTCATTGAATATTTTGACAAACTCAGTGTCCCCGGGAAAGACCCGGAAGAAATCGCTGTCAGACAAAGAGAGATCGGAGCAAAGAATTTGCCGAAACTTATGGCCTTGCAGGAGACCTTGCGGGAACTGGGCAGCGGGGTGGTGCTTATGCACTACCTCGTCACCCAAGGCAAACTCAGAATCATCCTCACCACTCCGGATATTCAGTTGGCGAGAGACGCTGTAATTTCTGACAAAGACCTGAATCATAAAATCCATGACTTTCGCCAGGAACTGCAAAACCGTCACGGGGATCCGCTTCCATACTCAAAAGAGCTTTACAAGTACGTCCTTGGCCCCGTTGCCGATGATCTGAGACAGGCCGGAGCCAAAATTCTGATGCTGTCCTTAGACGGAACGCTCCGTTATCTGCCCATAGCGGCCCTGCACGACGGAAACGCATACATTGCTGAAAATTACAAAGTTGTCATCTTTACGGAAGCGGCAAAGGATAAAATCAGAGACAAACCTGTCCCGGAATGGCAGGTGGCGGGTCTGGGCCTGAGCAGGGCATTCCCGGAACAGAAACTTGGTGCGCTGCCCGCAGTCCCGGAGGAGCTTGAAGGCATTGTCAGAAAAGATGAGAACGACAGGGACGGGGTGCTTCCGGGGATTGTCCGCATGGATCAGGACTTTGATTACAGAGCCATGCGCCGAATCTTACGCAGAAAGTATCCGGTGCTGCACATTGCCAGTCATTTTGTCTTCAAACCCGCAAATGAGATCACCTCCTACCTCGTGCTGGGTGACGGAACTCACCTGACGCTTTTGCAGATGAAAAACGAACTCAGATTCAACGGCACAGACATGATGACCCTTTCAGCCTGCAACACAGCCATGGCCGGAGCCGGAACAACAGGCCGTGAGATCGAAGGCTTCGGCGTCCTGGCCCAGAATCAGGGAGCAAAAGCCGTGCTCGCCACCCTCTGGCCCGTCATGGACAAAAGCACCGGCATCTTCATGCAGAACCTGTACAGACTCCGCCACGAGAAAAATTTGACCAAAGCCGCGGCACTGCAACAGGCCCAGATCATGTTCATCCGTGGCGAAATCAGAGACTCGGAAAGCGACGGGGACAGGAAACGAAACCGGGTTGTCAAAATGCCGGGCATGAGCAGGAAACCGGATGTCAAAGCTTCCGCACCGGATGTCAAAGCTTCCGCACCCTATACCCATCCTTATTATTGGGCGCCGTTCATTCTGATGGGGAATTGGCTGTAATTCATTGCCGGGATGATCTGATCCCCGGCTTCTGGCTCAGAAAGAAATCCCTGCCTATCGCTAATCCGTGCAGATGGACAATCCGTGCAGATGCCGCTGTTTTGAGGGATTTCTCGGATTCCTTCTGAACAGCGGAATCGGAGATAATCTGTGATATTTTTCAAATCCATGATGTGCAGACAAGCCCAGGATCGGAATTTTTGAGAATTTTGTCGGATTTCAGGAGATTCAGGAAGACTGGGTAAGCCGGGAAGAGGAGCGGGGATTGCTTATATGAATAAGGATAAAAAAGTTGACTCTGTATCGGAAAAGGAGTATATATGAACAAAAGATGGAAAGTAATGCCAAATTTTCTATGAATATTTTTTGTAAAAACAGACAGTCAGGAAATAAATGAAGAGAATCCCCTTTCAAGTTTCTGCAAGAACAGCCAGACTCATTGGCCGTGAGAATGTTGCCAATGCAGGCGGAGCCATCATTGAATTGGTCAAAAACTGCTATGATGCGGATGCCTCAAACTGCATTGTATATTTTGACAACAGGTATTCTGAGATTCCATCAGAACTGGATCACAAAGCTTACCATATCTTTTGTGAAGAAACTGATTTAATCCGGAATTGCTACAAGAAGCGCAATTCCAAATATACGCTTTTATCAGAAACCGGCAAGGAGCAGTTGACGGAGTTGTCGTCCTATTTTTCAGACAAATGCACTCTGTGCATAATAGATAACGGTGACGGCATGAATCATTCCGCAATCATCAATAAATGGATGATGATCGGAACAGACAACAAGGAGCGAGAAATTGAAACAGACTCAGGAAGAATCAAAGCCGGTGCAAAAGGGATCGGACGTTTCGCTCTTGACAGACTTGGCAGCAAAAGCGAGATGCTTACGTTGCCGAAAGGGGAAAACAAAGGATATTTATGGAAGGTCAATTGGAAGGATTTTGAAAAGCAGGGGGCTGCACTTTCTGATATAGAAGCGGAATGGGAGGAACTTGAGCAGCTCAATTTAAAAGACAAAATTCTGAGTATGACAGACAATTACAACCCATTGAAGAAATTGTTGAAAGAAATTAATTTTTCCAACGGCACCATTATTAAAATATCAATATTGCGAGATGAGTGGGATGATGACAGCGTCAGAAAAATTTTTGAAAGTCTTGAAATTCTGGTTCCACCAAAAGAAATGCCGATATTTCAAATTGATCTGCTCAGTTCTTTTCGGGAAGACAAATACGGCAGAATCGAATCTCCGCTTTGCGGCGACTTTGATTACAAAATCACGGCAAAGCATTTGGACGCCGAAGACAACAAGGTGACGATTACGGTTGAAAGAAATGAACTCAATTTTGATTTGATTGAAATGAAGTACAAAGATGTTTTTACGATGAAAGACATGAAAAAATTTCCTTATGATTATGAAACCTTAAAAAAAGGAAAATTCCAATTTGAAACGTCTTTGTATGAATTGCTGCCGGGATACAGAGAGATTGATATTAAGGAGATGATAAAGAAAATCGGTCAATTTGAATTTGTCTTTTATTTCCTGAAGAACAGCATACCTTCCAAAGAAAGAGACGTATATCCGTATAAAAGCATTTCAAGTGCTTCAAGAAGAACTTGGTTAAAGAAATTTGGCGGGGTGAAAATTTTCAGAGATGACTTCAGAATCCGCCCTTATGGAGAAGATGGCAATGACTGGCTCAACTTGGGAGAGAGACAGGCCGAAAGCCCGGGCGGCGCAGGGCAAAAAAAAGGCGGCTACAGAATCAGGCCAAATCAGATTTCCGGTTCAGTTCATATTTCAAGAATCACAAATGTCAGTTTTCAGGATAAGGCAGGACGGGAGGGCATTCAGGAAAACGACGCGTTTGATCTGTTTAGACAGATCCTGATCGGAATAGTCGAAATCTTTGAAAAAGACAGAAATGACGTTATGTTCTCCTTCAATCAGTTGCATAAACGCAGAAACAGGGATGAGGAGACAAAGAAAAGGGCCCGGGAGATCGCTGATGAGAGATTAAAGGAAAAAGAAGAAGTTCCAGAAGAAGTGAGAATATTGTCAGAGGTAATTGAAGTCCATCAACGAGAGATACAGGAAAGAGAAAATGAATTGAGAATAATGGGAAGCTTGGCAGGCATTGGTCTGATCGTATCATCATTTGCTCATGAACTAAAAAGTTTAAGAGGGCATATATTAAGTCGGACCAACGAATTGAAAGACATGTTAAAAAAAATGATCTCTTTTGAAGCGTTGAAGAATTTGCCTGAAGAAGATGACCCCTTTATAATGCTGAGTGACATGAGAAATGATGATGAAAAGTTGAAACATTGGTTGGACTATTCTCTATCCACTTTGCGAAGGGATAAACGGAAAAGATTGAATGTGGATTTCAGCGTGTATTTTTCAAATTTCAGGAATACATGGAAAAAGGCTTTGGAAGGCAGGAGAACGAGTTTGCATTTGGAAGGGGAATCAGATTCTTGTATCATCAGGGCATTTGAAGTTGATTTGGATACAGTTTTCAACAATCTTCTGGTGAATTCACTGGATGCTTTCAAAAGGAGGGCAGAACCGCCTTTTGAGAGGGGTATTAATATTCTCTGGAAAAAATCGGAAAAATCTGTTGAAGTCATATATGGAGACACAGGGCCTGGACTTTCAAAAGACTTTAACACCTCTGAAGACATCTTTTTGCCGTTCAAAACATCCAAAAGGGACAGAAAGGGAAATGTCATTGGGACAGGAATGGGAATGTATCTGGTTAAAACAATACTTGAGGAATATAATGCCGATATCAGGATATTAGATTCAAAATCCGGCATTAACCTAAAAATGGTCTTTCCATTGAAAAAAATAGGGATATAAACAGAAATGAGAGAAAAATTCAGAATCGGATATATAGACGATGATCCGGCTGAAATAAGACGTTTCAAACGGTTCGCCAGGAACGACTTTGACGTGGTCACCTATGAACTGAATGAGAACACCACGTTGGAGAGTTTGTTCCGGGAAGTCCTTGAATCCGGTGTTTCAGCTTTGGTGATAGATTATGATTTAAAGGACAAGGAGTTTGTCCGCTTTAACGGAGAGGAAATCGTTGATAAGATAAATGAAGAATTACACAATTTTCCTCTCATCATATTTACGGCTTATGAAGATGAGGCGTTGGATGCGGTTGAAGATCCCAATATTGTTTATGAAAAAGAGGGGATGGGGGACGAGAAACAGACCCTTCTCAAAAGGATCAGGATCAAAATTGACAGTTATCGCAAAAACTTGGATGAGTCAGAAGAAGAATTGCTGAAGCTGACAGAAAAGAGTGACAGGGAAGGGCTTTCTGCCTGGGAGGAAGACAGAATGATTGAGTTGGACAACTTTCTTGAAAAGTCTGTGTCCAAAAGGGATAAAATTCCGAGTGCCTGGAAACGCCCCGGAGGGCTTGAAAAGCTTAATGAACTGGTTCGTAAGACAGATGAGTTGTTCCCCTTCCCGCCTGCTCAGTTCGGATTGGTAAATCCGAACCCGCCGGATTTGCCAATCCGGCTGGAGCAGAAAAGAAAATTCCCCTTCCCGCCTGCTCGGTTCGGATTGGTAAATCCGAACCCGCCGGATTTGGCAATCCAGCGGGAGCAGAAAGGAGCAAAGATGATGAAATTACCATTCGCCATTCACAATTCACCATTCATTTTAATGCCAATCATCAGCACAGAAATTGCCGCAGGCGTGATACCGTCAACGCGGGATGCCTGCCCCAGAGAAGCCGGTCTTATTTCGGAAAGCTTTTCCATGAGTTCATTTGAAAGCCCATGCACTTTGGCGTAATCAAAGCCTTGTGGAATTTTCATCCTTTCCAGATTTTTGAATTTTTCAATCTCCCTCAGCTGCCTCTGAATATATCCTTCATATTTGATCTCTGTCTCCACCTGACGGGTCACCTTTTTGCTGATATCCTCCGTACTCGGGGCCAGCACCTCAACTGCATTATAATCCAGTTCGGCTCTTTTCAGAAGTTGATCAAGATACACACCGTCGTTTACAGGCTTTGTGCCCCGGGTTTGCAGATATGCATTGGTCTCTTCTGTTGGTCTGATTACAGTCCCTTTTACTCTCTTTATCTCCGCGTCAATCTGCTTTTTCCGCTCCCTGATATCTTTCAGCATATCCCCGTCAATCAGACCCAGCTCATGCCCCGTTTCCATCAGCCTCAGATCCGCATTATCCTCCCGCAGCATCAGCCGGTATTCCGCCCTTGATGTGAACATTCGATATGGTTCACGGGTTCCCCTTGTCACCAGGTCATCTGTCATCACTCCCATATATGCCTGGGACCTGTCCAAGATAAACCGCGGCCTCCCCTGAACCTTGGAAGCAGCGTTGATACCAGCCCATATTCCCTGAGCACCGGCCTCCTCATACCCGGATGTTCCGTTAATCTGCCCGGCCATGAACAGCCCTGATATCCTCTTGGTCTCAAGAGTGGGTTTCAGCTGAACCGGATTCGCATAATCATATTCAATGGCATAAGCCGGCCGCATGATCTCGGCCTGCTCCAGCCCCTCCACAGACCGGACAAACTGAATCTGAATATCCATGGGCAGACTGTTCCCGAGACCGCTGGCATAAATTTCCTCGGTGTCAGAGCCTTCCGGTTCGAGGATGACATGATGCCTCTCCCTGTGGGCAAACTTGACGACCTTATCCTCATAAGAGGGGCAGTATCTGGCGGAAACCCCTTTTATCATCCCGCCATACAGGGCAGAATGTTTCAGATTGTCCCGGACGATTTTCTGACTTTTCAGATTGGTATATCCCATATAACACGGTATCTGGGGCGCGATAATTTTTTCCGTAAAAAATGAAAACGGCGCGGTATCCTCCTGATCTGCCCCCTGCTCCTGAAA
>Ga0164315_10001767_pt1 | contig 16364 bp, 18 predicted proteins | sample GuaBasSedimGuay6_FD_113737 | JGI IMG/M metagenome (GOLD analysis project Ga0164315, IMG submission 113737) | Subseafloor sediment microbial communities from Guaymas Basin, Gulf of California, Mexico - Guay6, Core 4569-2, 0-3 cm | ecosystem: Environmental > Aquatic > Marine > Hydrothermal vents...
AATCCTTTCTCCATTGCATACTATTAGAAAAAGAGAGTTTTATGGGCAAAACAGCTATTGTTATAGGTGCTACCGGTTTGGTTGGCAGTGCGTTGGTCGACCATCTTGCAGATGCTGATCACATCGATAAAGTCATCACGTTTACTCGTCGTTCAGTCAGGCATTCCTCTATAAAAGTATTCAATCAAGTTGTAGATTTTGACCGTTTAGAAGACTTCGCTTCATTGTTCAGCTCTGACTATTTATTTTCATGTCTTGGAACCACAAGAAAGCAAGCTGGTTCCATCGAATCTCAACGGAGAGTTGACCTTGACTACCAATTTAGTGCAGCTAAACTGGCAGCTAATAATGGCGTACATCATTACCTTTTGGTTTCATCCAGTGGCGCTAACGAAAATAGCAACAAGGGGGCTATAAGAATTTCCTAACTGCTTTTGCAGCGGAGGGCAAAACGCTGCGCCCGATGAAAAGCGAGTTCCCGGCGGATCTGTCATGCCGGAAGTGCTTTAAAATAATTGTAGATTTTTTCAAGCTTGGGCTTTTGCTTCTCCCTTGATCTCTCAACGCTGCCAAATTCGAAAAATTTTACTTTTTTCATTCCAACGTAATTAAAGAGAGCTTTTTTCATTAGTGCCTTATGAGCATTATTTAAAAAAAATAATGGGTAGTTTTTTGGACCCTTCATCGTTGAAATACAGATCGCAGATTTTCCTTTAAGTAGGCCTTCGTGGGAATATTTGCCCTTATTTCGATATGCAAAATTCGTTGAAAACAGTTGGTCAATGTATCCGAGCAGCATGGCAGGGGGTCTTCCCCACCATATTGGATAGATGAAGACCAGCCTGTCTGCCCAAAGTATCTGGTCTCTATAAGCTGCAAATTTGGGATCGATGTGCATATCACTGCGTTTATTGTTCGCATCAAAAAAAAGAATTGGATCAAACTCTTCTTTATATAGATCAATTACTTTGAGTTCATTTATGCTTTCATTTTCTGATATACCTTTAAGGGTATGCTCCAGGAAGGCATAGTTTAAGCTTTGATGATTGGGATGCGTATATATGATAAGTGTGTTCATGTTGTCTCCTTTATGTTATCATTTGATAAGTAAAATAGCGCAGAAATATATACTTGTCAAATGATAATTATCAATTGACAGGTAATTAAAATTTGTGACGTATGAATCCGGAGTAGATAATTATGAATAGAAATCTATTTTTTCAGACTGTTATAAGCTTTATCGGCAATGTGCATGCCAGTACTCATTCTTTGATGAAAGATGCCCGCTCTAATGAAATCACTCCCCAACAGCACTCTATATTGGAGTATATTTTTTTTAATAAGGCAGTGACAACAAGTCAGGTGGCCGATTGCTTAAATATTTCGGTACCCAATGCCAGCCGGGAACTTAAAAAACTTTCCAGATTAGAACTTATTGTAAAGGAAACCGATGAAAAAGACAGGAGAAAGACCACGATAAGTTTATCTAAACCGGGACAAGACCTTATGCTGCGCACATTTGAAAGGATACAGAAGAATTTCTGGGAACAGGCGGGACAGCTGTCTGAGGATGAGATGAAATTAATCATATCTTCGATGAATGTTCTTGAAAAAAAGGTGTTCTTTCAACATTGATCCTGCCCAAAAATCTGTAATAGAAGTTGAGGATGCAGGATAAATCATGCCTGACATAAAATTGATGACCGTTAGGTGTGGAGAATGAAGTTGGACTTTTTCTACAGACTCGTTATAGGAATTTATAAGTTAGACCAAATTTTGAGGAGTTTAGAGTGGACGGAAGAACGCGATCAAATATTAAAAAAGGATCATCAGTTAAAATAGTATTAAAACAGGATCAACGAAGTGGCAGACTCACAGAGGGAGAAGTGAAAGACATTCTTACAAACTCTCCCAAACATCCTCACGGAATTAAAGTTCGCCTTATAGATGGTCAAGTGGGTCGGGTGAAAGAAATCTGCGATTAAAATCAAAGGCTGGGGTGAAAATGCAGTCATCATACAGAAATAAAGATTCGGATTTCATCGGTGATTTTGGCGGGTTAGAATGACAGGTTGAGGGCATTAAGAGTGTGTATAAATATTTTTTTTTTAACAGGAGCAGATTATGGCTGTTGGGTGGTCTCGTGACGGGGCTGTGCAGGAACAGATTGATGCTGGTGTGCTGGATGCGGTAAAACTGGCCAGGAGACGGTTGCCTCATGGTGAGAGCTCAACTCATTGCAAGGAATGCGGGAACATTATCCCTGACGCCCGCCGCAAAGCAATCCCCGGGGTTTGTTTGTGTATCGAATGCCAGTCAGAGCTTGAAACGCGGCAGAACACATCTTCCAGCTACAATCGGCGCGGCAGCAAAGACAGTCAATTAAAGTAATCCCCTTTTATTTAGAAAAGGAGGCCATGCAGTGTCTTGATTTCTGGGTAAAAAACGGGAATCACTGCTCTGTCTGGGAGTTGCGTGATTTTAAAATAAAACAAGTATTTCAAACATCCAATTGTAATCAACCTTATTGATAAAATTCTATGATTTGATCTTATGGATAATTCTTCTTGAAATATAATCCAAAAGGTGGTTTGCGTATCGTCTTTAACAATTTAACCATTCGGTGAAAAAACTTGACAGCTGTGTAATTTAACTGTACGGTGAAATTCACCGGTTGCCATATTTTTTAACCGTACGATTAAATTGAGGTTTGCATGAAAGAAAATATACAATATCCATATCGTGTTCGTTTAGTTAAATATCTTGGCAAGACCATTCAAGACACCCGAAAAAAGAAAAAAATGAGGCAATCGGACTTGGCAGATATTACAGGGACAAGTGTGAAGTTCATTAGTGATGTAGAAAGAGGGAAAGAGACAATTCAGATGGACAAAGCTTTTGTGTTGCTCAGGGCTTTGGGTCTAAAATTATATGTAACACCAGATCCGATTGAGAACGAAAAATGAAAGACAGGTTACAAATTATATGGGGCAAACGATTGGTCGGCACACTGGATCGTCACAAAAAGGGAAGAGTAGTATTTCAATATTCTCAAGATTGGATAGGAAAAGAATCTTTACCTGTTTCTCTTTCACTCCCTTGTAGAAAAGAAAAATTTGCTCCGGCTCTCAGCACAGCTTTTTTTGAAAATCTTCTTCCGGAAAGTAACACAAGAACTGTGTTGGCTTTCAATCGCAGATTTGACAAAAAAGACACTTTTGCCTTTTTGGAAAATTTTGGAGAAGATTGTGCCGGGGCTCTTTCTATTTTACCTGAAGATCAGGAACCTGATTTTACTCCTGGTCAATATGAAAATATTACTCGGGAACTGATAGAAACTCTTGATAAAATACTGCGTGATCCGGGAAAATACAAATTATATCCGGAAATGAAACACGCCAAACTTTCTTTGGCCGGAGCACAAGACAAATTGCCGGTTTATATTAAAGGAGCGCAGTTTTATCTGCCGAAAAATTCAGGCTCTGCTACTACGCATATTATTAAACCAGTTAATGCCGGTTTCACCGATATTCCAAGGAATGAAGCCTTTTGTATGGAATTGGCACAGCGATCAGGCTTTTTGATTCCTGATTCAAAAATCATGAAAGTTGGTGGCCATGAATTGTTTGTAGTGGATCGATATGATCGCCAGGAAATAAACAAAGAGATTGTTCGCATTCACCAGGAGGATTTTTGTCAGGCAATGGGGTATCCGGCTGAACGAAAATATCAAGAGACTGGTGGCCCAGGGTTTATAGAATGCAGAGAATTAATTGATGAATATTTATCAAACCAGGGCGCGACAAACAGGCTCCTGTTCATACGCATGATGGCTTTTAATTATATTATTGGCAATCATGATGCTCATGCTAAAAATTTCTCTATTTTGCACAACAAAGGCTTTGAATTAGCACCGTTCTATGATTTGGTATCCACCCGGGTGTATCCTTTGGACAATAAATTTGCCATGGCGATTGGCCAAACTTTCAGGCTTGACCGGATAAAAGAGCATTCCTTTAAAATATTTGCAAAGGACATGAATATTCGACCAAAATTGTTAACATCATTAGTAAATGAAGTGTGCGAAGCTGTAAAAAATGAGTTGGATGGTCTAATAGCAGAGCATGAGAAAAATTATGGTGAAGCAAAGATCTATAAAGATTTAAGTAAAATTATAAAATCAAACTCCATTCAGTTGCAAAGTTTTTTCAGGTGAAATTAAAATTTCAACAAGAAACATGCTGCAGCCAGAACCACAGATTTTCAAATTAATTTTTTTTTCATGAATAGATTTTTGGACATTATAATCAGGTTGTATTCCCAGTACCGTCTTGATACATTACCTGCGATAGTAAAACTCAACACTCCTTTTTGAGTCATTCTTGATGTATAAAAAAATAAAATTTTTGATAACTGTTTAATATATAAAGCATATATAGTACAATCAGTTTTGAACAAAATTAATTGTACTATATATATTCATTAATTTCAGGTAGTTGTCATCGAACAGAGTATTCATTGTTGAATCAAATTTAATGTGATTCAAGCCGGTAATGCCGAATAAGCACATTATAATAAGATGTTAGACAAAAATATCTAATTTGGCACACAAATTGCTATTTTATATCGTAATGTAGTCAGCCAGATCGATACACCGGTTGATAAAAATATAGAAAGGAAAATCAAGGATATGAATTCAAAAGAACGAGTGATGGCAGTCATTAATCATCAAAAGCCGGACCGGATGCCTTGCTTTGGGGCCAATTGCATGGCAACATACGAGCAAATGGAAAAGGTCCAGGCCTTCTGGCCAGAAGCGCATGAAAATGGAAAAGCCATGGCCAGGCTGGCACTTGCTTCTCATACCGTCCTTGGATTTGATGCGGTAAGAGTTCCATTCTGCCAAACCTTTGAAGCACGCGCTTTAGGCGCTAAGATAAAGCCTGGAAAACTTCCAGGCGGTTTGGAAGGAATTCCGGGAATTGATCATCCTCCCTCTTTCAAACTTGACGACACACCGGTATTTCCAGGGGATTTTCTTTCCCGGGGTCATATTCCCGAATTGCTCAAAGCTGTCAGTATTGCAAAAAAAGAAGTGGATGACAAAGTACCGGTAATTGCAGGAATTATTGGGCCTTTTACACTTACAGGATCTCTCATTGATACGGTTCCACTTTTGAAGGCAACGTTTAAAGCACCCGATAAATTACGACCCTGGCTGGAATTAGGAGAAAAGGCCGGCACTGCCCTGGCAAAGGCACTCATTGATGCCGGGGCAGATATTATTTGCTGTGAGGATATGACGGCCTCTCCTGAACTGATTGCGCCTCCGACTTACAAAGAGCTGGAACTTGAATACCAGACAAAACAATTTGATGCCATTGATGTCCCTACAATTTTGCATATTTGCGGAAAAGTCGACTCGATTGTGGAATGGATGGCACAAACCGGACCCGATATTCTAAGCCTGGATACTAAAACAAATCCCAGGGATGTCAGGGAGAAATGTGGGCCGGATATCGTTCTATTGGGTGGTGTAGAAGTGGCAACCACCCTCTTTCTTAAGGGAACTGATGAAATTAGAAACGAATCAGAACAGGCCATTTCCGATGGCATCCAGATCCTGGCGCCGGGCTGTGCTGTGGGCCCTGGTACGCCTACAGAAAATCTTTTGACTATGTTGGAAGTTGCCAAAGCGCATTAGCGCTTAGCTGTTTTTAAATAAAAGATTAAAAGGGAGGACAAAAATGAGAAAAGGTACGGTAGCTGCAACCGAAATGTCTTTAGGCTGGGGCCTGAAGTCGTTTACGGCAGATGCTTTGGAAAAGCTTCATGCGGCCACCCTGGATGTTCTTAGGACCACCGGAGTCAGTGTGGACAACGATGAAGCACTTGATATCCTGAAGGACGGTGGTTGCTGGGTAAACAAGAAAACCCGGGTGGTCCGGTTTCCGGATCATATCGTGACCCAGGCACTGCCCCTTTGTCCCAGCAATATTTTGCTGGCCGGGCGGGACCCTGAAAATGATTTTATGATGGGCGGCAAGCAGGTTGGATTTACAACCTTTGGCGTAGGGGTGTTCACCGAGGATTTAGAAACCGGTGAAATTCGAAAGTCCACCAAAAAAGATGTGGCACAAATTGCGCAGTTGACAGATGCATTGCCACATATGGATATCCTGACAGCACCGGTGGCCGCAACGGACAAACCGGATGAGTCCTATGATCTTCACATGCTTGAAGCTGCTTTGGTCAACTGCTCCAAGCATTATGGATCGGACGCGGAAGACGGGGATAGAGCCAAGCTGATGATTGAAATGGCTGAGGCAGTTGCCGGAGGCAGCGACAAATTGAAGGAAAGACCGATTATCTCTTTTTGTGTTTGCCCCACAAGTCCTTTGCAAATCATTGAATCCAGTGCTGAAGTGATTATGGAAGCAGCCAGAAACTGGGTCCCCATCAACGTTCTCAGTATGGTTATGGCAGGTGCATCCAGTCCGATTTCCATTTCCGGGGCACTGGTCATGCACAATGCAGAAGTGCTCGCGGGCATTATTTTAGCACAGCTGACAAACCCCGGGGCTCCCGTAATGTACGGCAGTTCTTCCACAACCCTTGACATGCAACAGGCAACAGCGGTTGTGGGGGTACCGGAAATGGCCATGATCAGTGCCGGTGCTGCTGAGTTGTCCAACTTTTATGGGATTCCGAGCTATGTTGCCGGTGGGTAGGCTGATTCAAAGATATCCGATGCCCAGGCTGGGCACGAAAAAACCATTAGCGCATTAATTGCAGCTCTTGCAGGAGCCAATATGATCTACGGCGCAGGCATGCTCGAGGCGGGCATGACATTCAGCTTTGGTCAACTGGTTATGGACAATGAAATTGCAGCTATGGTGAAACGGGTTGTTGGCGGAATTTCCATGGAAGACGATCTGATGGGAGTGGATCTGATCAAAAAAGTCGGCATTGGAAATAATTTTTTAACACAACGGCATACACTGAATAATATCAAGACAGAGCAGATTCAGGCAACGATCATCGATCGACGCATGCGAGGAGCATGGGAAAAAAGAGGATCAAAAAGTCTGATTCAATCTGCCAATGAAAAGGCTGCCGAACTGTTAAAGACCCACACACCAAAACCTTTGGATGAAAATCTCATCCAGGAGCTCAAACGGATTGTGAAAAAAGGGGAGTAATTGAATTTTAGTTAATCGTTATTAGCAAGAGAGGTAATTGAATGGAAAAAGCTGAATGGCTTAAAAAAGCCTCCCAATCCATCCTGGATATAGACGATGTCGCGGCCAGGGAAATCGCCCAAAAGGCTCTGGAAGACGGCATGGATCCGCTTGAGATGATCAATGAAGGCTTTGGCCAGGGTATCCGCAAAATGGGCGATCTTTTTGAGGAGGGTGAAGTGTTTTTGCCGGCCCTGCTTATCGGTTCCGAAGCGATGACCGCAGCGGTGGAAATTCTGGAAGCAGCCCTGCCTGTTCAGGAACAGCAGAAGAAACTGGGTGTTATTGTCATGGGTACGGTTGAAGGTGATATCCATGATATCGGCAAGGGTATCATTGTGACCATGTTACGGGTGCACGGATATGAAGTTCATGACCTTGGCCGGGACGTTCCCATTGCTGAATTTGTTGAAAAAGCCCGGGAACTCAACGCCGATGTCGTTGGTTCCTCTGCCATGATGACCACCACCCAGCAGGTTCAGAAAAAACTGGAAGAGGCCTTGCAGGATGCCGGGCTGCGTGACACGGTTAAAACCATGGTGGGCGGAGCCGTGGCCACGGATCTCTGGGCCGAAAAAATCGGAGCTGATTTTTTTGGGGAGACACCCCAGGATACCATGAACAAACTAGAGAAAATATTAAAGTAACTTGAAACGTGTGAAACAGGGTTAAAGCCTTTAAGGGAATCAGGCTTATTTCTTGCAGTTTAGTTTGCATATAAAAAAGACAGAAAATGAAATAATGACAATGTAAAGCAGGAAAAAAGTTTGAAACCCAAAGGCTTTGATCAGATATCCAGCTGTAAGGGGAAATATAGCAGGAATAATACTCCCTGCCCCTGCAAACCCGGTATAGATGGCCCTGTTTTCCCTTCCTGATACTTCCAGCAAAACACCATTCATGGTTATGGAAAAAATTGAATAGACAATACCGCCTAAAATAAAAATATACTTTATATGAATAGATTCATTAATGCAAAGTGCAGCTATCACCATGGCCAATGATAACAGCACATTGCCATAGAGTAACCATTTGTATTTTATTCTTTTTGCCCATAATAAAATCAAAAAACTTACCAAAACAATACCTGTTACTTTAAACACCAGGAACATCGCTGTATCGTTGCTTTGTGTGTGAAATACTTCTTTGGCGTACAGGGTTAAAAAAGGAAGAAAAGAAATTGCAATGCCTTGTGTATTAACAAAACCGAGAAAATAGGATAGTTTTGGATTAGCTTTAAGTTCAGATTTCAATACCTGAATAAAATTTTTAAAACCGTTTATTTTTAATATGGATGGTTCAGTTTCCTTTAGATTCCAGAATCCCAGAGAAGCAATTAAAAGTGCAGATGACCCAATAATAAAGGTATAAGCATAATTTAATGGAAAGCCTGAACTGCTTATAACCTTTCTGGCCAGAACGGCTGAGAATAGAACCACAATGCCGGCAGTGATTTGTTTAAAAGACAGGAAGCTTTTACGTTTTTCTTCTAAAATAGATTTCCCCAGAATATCTGTATAGCCGATGTTGGCAAAGGCACCGCCAAGTGCAAAAATGGTGATAAGAACAAATATGATCCAGATAATATGAACAGACTGCCCGGCTTGTAAATAAAACAGTATTAAACCCAGTCCCAGCAAAGAAAAAATTCTTGAATTAATCCCCAGTAAAAGATATTTTTTTTTGTAAGATTTGTTGCTGATATATGGAGCAAAAAACAATTGGGTAACACTGGACCCCCCAAGTAAAATAGCAGTCATAATACCAATATGGGTGGCCCCGCCTCCGGATTCGATGAGCATGGCCGGGATTATGGTGTCCACATCCATAAACACCTGAGCAAATGCCAAAAAACTTGCATGCCATAAGAAGGAAATAAAATTGCGGTTGGATATTTTTGGATCTAAGGTCATTTGTCAAATTTTTTAAGGGCAAATTTTATGTTCATAGGTGTTGGCCTCAATCCTCTGATCACCCAATACTTTATTCAGGAACACAGATTTCATGTCTCCGGGCTGCCAGGATGGTTTGATAAAATACCAGCAGGATCACCAGGCAGGCAAGAATTAGAAATACCGATGTCAGATATTTGAAAAACACCCATTTGGTATGGTGGTACATCAGCAATGTGGCAATGGTAATGGCATCCAGGGGAAAGGTGTAGGCCCACCAGGAAATAAAAAATTTCAGATTCTTGAATTTATCAATCATGCAGAAAAGGAGTATGGTTGTGAACAGCGCATGATAGTATAGAATCCTTGCAAATACATCCAGGTTTCCGGTCATTTTTACATAGGCTATAAAACCGACTGCAGGGGGAGCAATGAGAATAAAAAGGGTTGGAATAAGTTTGTTAGGCAGGGGTTTATGAAATATAAGCCTGTTAAAGATTATTGCTAATAATACAATCCAGAAGACAATCCCGATGCTGAAAAAAAACCAGGATAAATCTGCCGGAGCATGGGCCTTTCCCACAACCGGAACCAGGATAGTACCCACCACCGGAATAAACCATGCCGGGTTGATATGGCTAATTTCAAAATCTTTATGCAGCCAGATATACATGAGTTTAATTGTATACACCAGGTGCAGGGCAGCTCCCGAATACCAGAACGTTCTACTCAACATCAACTGGGTCGGTTCATAGGCAATGCTTAAGAGCAGCAGGGAAATGGAATAGGCAGGGAAAAAGTTGATCCGTACAGGGTGGTTAAACTCTTTTACAACTTCTTCCGGATACTTGAACCACTTGATGATATAGACAATGGTAAGCAAGGAAAACCAGACTGTTACAAGGTATAAAAGAGTCTGGCCGACGTTCCATGAAAATTTCATCATTGCTTCATATCGCAAAAATGCAATAGCAAGACCTGTAATCCCCATTACAGTCGCAAAAATGGTTACCGGGAAATGTTGGAGCTTGTTAAAGGATAGTTGTTCTGGTTGCTGTTCAGGCATGTTAGTCTCCTTGAAGATCATATGTGTTTATGCAGGACAATTTCTACAATAGTGTGATTAAATTGTGTATGGAATCCGGACATTGTATAATTCAGCGATGTCCATTTTTCCTCCTGGTATTTAATTTTCCAGGGACTGAATACCGATTCAGTCCTTTTGGATAAAAATGCATTAATCATGCCAGATTGAAAAAAAAACATCAAACCTGTAAATAAGGCAGAATAGAAGGGAAAAAAGGATAATATTTTACATTCAGGCTAAAGGAATCCAAAAGAAGGGAACGTTAACTTTGTGAATGGTGGCGCCACACTGACGCCACCGGGTCTTAAACCTGCTTCCTGCATGGAGTTATTCCCCCCAAAGGGACAACCAAAGAATTGCCAGGATCTAATCTCTCATTTTCTCTTTTAAAGCTTTAATGATGCCGAGACAGACCTGGTTGGCATCTTCAATTTTTTGTGCACCATGGCCGGTACAAATCTCTTTTTCTGTTCCAGTGTACCAAACTTCAAGATCGGAAATATTCCCACGCTATTGTGTACGGTAACACAAAGACCCAGAGCGGCAGACACCCTGCTCAACTCTTCAATGGTGATGGCATAGCTGATGGTATCAAGATCTGCACCGCCATAAATCCTGGGGACCTGAAGCCCAAAAAAATTTAAGGGTTTCATTTTATTCTTCTATATCTGCTAAAAAAGTCCCCGATCGGAAACTTTTTCTTGCACTTTATTGGTGTGACTGATAAAAAGTATCTGATCGAAACCTTTAATATAAGGGATGGCTTGAAACCTTCAACTAAAATAAGCAATCCTGAAGAATTGGGACAATATCTTCTAAAAGAGCGTAAGCATCTTAAACTCACTCAAAAAGAGATCTCTGAGTTTGCTGATGTTGGCAGAAAATTTATTATTGAGCTTGAAAAGGGCAAAGCAACAGCTCAACTTGGAAAAGTATTTGAATTGCTGAACAGCCTTGGTCTTGAACTCCATCTCATTAAGCGTGGAGATATCTGATTTTGGAAATTTTGAATGTTTTTTTTCTAACCTGTTGCCGAAATCTGCTGTCAGAAAATTAATTTGAATAAAGTTTCAACAAAAATATGCTGCGGATGCAGATGTGCAGTACCAACAGGGGGCGAATATGACTGAAAACAAAACAAAAGATGGCTTTAATTCTCCAGGCTACGGTTGGTGGGGCAAAATTTTAAAGATTGATCTTTCTTCAGAAACCATCACAGAAATTAACACTCATTCCTATACGGATCGCTTTCTAGGTGGTCGAGGAATCGCCACCAGACTATACTGGGAATATGTCCCTGCCACGGTAAAGGCCTTTGACCCGGAAAACCATTTGATTTTTATGACAGGTCCTTTGACAGCAACAGGTGCGCAGGGTGCATCACGGTTTGAAGTAGTGGGAAAATCACCGATGTTGATGCCGGAAGGCTTTTGCTACGGCAATATGGGTGGATATTGGGGGCCGGCATTAAAAAGAGCTGGCTTTGATGGCCTGATGGTATCCGGAAAGGCGAATCGACCTGTTTATTTATTCATTTCAGATGGAAAAGCCACGTTTCAGGATGCCGCCAAAATTCATCTTGAGGGAGTTACGCAAGTCGGAGAGTATTTACGACAAAAACATGGCAAAAGAACTCATTTCATTACCACGGGTCCCGCCGGAATGAACCGATGCCGCAATGCCAATCTGATGACGGATAATGAGGGCAGTGCAACCGGTGGTTTTGGTTCGATTTTAGGGGCTAAAAATTTAAAAGCCATTGCCGTGAAAGGAACTCAATCTCCGTTGGTATTTGATCCTGAGGCGTTAAAAGAACTCAATCATTTAACAATAAAGTTAAATAAGCGTGATATCTCATTCAATCCATATCCACCGGATCAGATTTCCCGTACAGGCAAAGCGTCTTGTTTTCAGTGTGGCCTGGACTGTACCATGAGATCCACCTTTAGAACCCAATCGAATAAGGAAGTTGTGAGAAAATGCCAGGCCATGTTTGTATACTTTCCCTGGGTGATGGGACGTCAGGGGGAACCTGCTGAAACTGCTCTGGATGCAACTGGGCTATGCAACGATCTATCCTTATGTACTATGGAGATGGCCAATATTGTTCAGTGGATCAGTGCGGCTTACAAGGCCGGCTATTTGAACGACTCCCAAACCGGTCTTGAAATTGACAAATTGGGTACATGGGATTTTTTTGAAGACCTCTGCAATATGATCGCTTATCGTCAGGGATTTGGTGATATTCTGGCCGAAGGGCTCTTGAGAGCGGGAGAAACGCTCGGTATAGAAGCTAAAAAACTTTTTGCCAATGAAGTTGCAGGTGTGGGCGACGGCGCCACCTATTCGGCAAGAGAATATTTGATGAACGGTTTGCTGTATGCCTTTGAACCCCGGCAGCCCATTGCCATGCTGCATGAAGTCAGCAGAATTATCGGCATGTGGGTCATGAACCTGCAATACCCTGGATCAACTCCGGTTTCTGCGGATGTATATCGAGCGGCTGCAGCCAAATTCTGGTGCCATGATAAGGCCTGGGATCTGAATACTCATGAAGGCAAAGCCATGGCTGCCTCACGCATCATAGATCGTACCTATGTTAAAGACAGCCTGGGACTGTGTGATTCCTGCTGGCCTTTGATGGTTTCCCACCACACGGAAAATAAGGTGGGTGATTCAACCTTAGAGTCCCGCATATTCAATGCAGTAACCGGAAAACAACTGGATGAGAAAGCCCTTTTGAAATTTGGTGAAACTATTTTTAATCAACAGCGTGCCATCCTTTTACGGGAAGGGTGGAACCCGAAGAAAGATGATTCAGTTGCAAAATTCAATTTCACTGATCCGGTTCAAACTGTTTTTATGAACACTGATGTGCTCGTACCCGGTGAGGGTGACACTGTCTTAAACCGTAAAGGCCAAATCCTGGACCGTGACGTCTTCAAAAAAATGCGAAATGAATTCTATCAAATAAGGGGGTGGGACCCCGGAACCGGCTATCCTGGGAAGGAAAAACTTCATGAACTTGGACTTTCAGACCTGTGGGATGTGAAGTAAATTGAAAAAAGACAGATGTTTATTTAATCACCGCAGATGTTTATGGTATAAATTCAAAATCAAAAGGGAACCAGGATGGCAGTGGATATATCCCATTTTATTGAAACATTGAAACAGGAGGTGGCGCAGTACCGGGTGCCGGTTGTGGATCTTCTGGCTGTACAGACCCGATCCCCTTTTAAAATATTGGTGGCAACGATTTTGTCGGCGCGTACCAGGGACGAGGTAACAGCGGCGGCTTCGGAACGTCTTTTCAGGATTGCGCCGGACATCAAAAGGTTGGACGGACTATCCATAGAAAAGATCCGGAAACTAATTTTCCCGGTGGGGTTCTACAAGTCAAAGGCCAAATATTTGTCCAGGCTTTCCAAAGCACTGGATGCTTTTGGCGGGCAGGTTCCCCAGGCTATTGACGATCTGGTGACCCTGCCGGGCGTGGGCCGGAAAACCGCCAATCTGGTGAGGTCCGTGGCCTTTAATCGGGATGCCATTTGTGTGGACACCCATGTTCACCGGATTATGAATATCTGGGGTTTTGTCAATACCAAAACCCCTTTAAAGACCGAACAGGCATTACGAAAAAAATTACCCGGAAAACACTGGAAAGAGGTAAACGGGATACTGGTGGCATTCGGCCAGGGTACGTGCCGTCCGGTGGCTCCCCACTGCGACCGGTGCGTGCTTGCCCGGGTCTGTCTTAAAAAGGGGGTCACACCCAGGAAAATAAAACCTGATATTATTCGGAAACGATTATCAGATGTTTATGATTCGTCCAAAACAACTGGGTTAAAAGGTATATGAAAATTATAAATGCTAAAACACATTCCATTTTTGTTCCAAAGTTTGCTCCCAAAAAAGAAGACTGCTGGACAATCCTTGGTGCCAATCAATCCGGTATGGAAGATTTTTTTCAACTTATATCAGGCGAAATTAAAACGGTTGAAGCAGATCTTATAGACCTCCCGGAAAATCCCGGTATCATTTCGTTTAAGACCCAGCAGGCACTTTATGAATCAGAGATAGAAAAAGATGAAACCGATTTTTTAAATAAAATTGATCCCGGCACACCAGCAAAGGAGTTTATATCAGACCTTGAAAGGCATTCAGCCCTGATCCGGTCATTTGGACTAGCATCCTGTCTTGATAAGGGATATCGGCAGTTGAGCAGTGGTCAATCCAGAAAACTGCTCCTTTTATCCCAGTTTACAAAAAATAAATCCTGTCTCATCATTCAATCTCCATTTGAGGGGCTGGACATCCAAAGCTGCACTGAACTGAGCAAGGCCCTGCATGAATTGCATAAACAAAAAATCCTTTTGATTCTGTTTGTCTATAATAAAGAGGATATCCCGGCTTTTTCCACCCATATTGGTATAATGGAAAATTATAATTTATCTGTTCAGGGCCTTAAGGATGAAGTCATGGGAAATCTGCCTGAAAAGATATGGAGCAATTCCAAAGGATTTAATGTCTCTGCCCGGGAGTTAACAACTAAAAAAGAATCAAACCTCAATGCGCTTTCCCTTCCGGAACTGGTTTATCTAAATAATGGTTTTGCAGGATACAATGGAAAAAATGTATTTGAAACCCTTTCTTTAACCATTCGACAGGGGGACCACACCCTGGTTTCAGGGCCAAATGGATCCGGCAAATCAACCCTGCTTCAAATAATTTCAGGAGATCATTCTGCCTGTTATCGGAATGACTTAAGAATATTTGGAGTCCAAAGAGGCTCGGGTGAATCAATCTGGGAATTAAAAAAGGATATGGGGATTGTCAGTTCTGAACTGCATCGGAATTATTATGTCCCGGGGACTGTACTGCACTGTGTGATTTCCGGTTATTTTGACTCCATAGGGATATACCAGTCTTATACCCCTCAACAGGAAACAGAAGCTTTAAAATGGCTTACGCGAATCAATTTAAAAGACAAGGCTGGGACAAGCTTCAGAGATCTGCCATTTTCAGCGCAGCGAAAGGTGCTCATTGCCCGGGCACTGATCAAACTGCCAAAACTGCTTATCCTGGATGAACCAACCCAGGGCATTGACGGAATCAACCGAAATGCCATTCTTGATTTTTTAGAAGAGATTGCCAGAGAAAAGATCTGCACCATTCTCTATGTCAGCCATCGTGAAGATGAGTATCGAAATTTTTTTATTCAGCATATTAAACTGGGGTGAGGGAAGTCTTGCAAACCCATAAATGGAAAGGCAAAAGATGAACGGACAAAGAGAGTAAAAAGGCCGACACCGAATGAAAGAGGTACTCAAAACATGGTGCAGGACTGAAGGTGCCGTTTACGTAGCACGCGTGAGTCTGCTGTATTCCAATGGGTTGCTCCTTTTCAGCCCCAGGGGTTGTCAGGACCGTATTTCAGTTGTACACCTTTTAAAAATTTGCGCAGGACCTGGTCTTTACAATTCCGATAATGCCTGTTGCCGGGTTTGCGGAAAAAGGCACTTAATTCGTGTTTGCTGATTCGTGAATCGGCCAGAGCAAGGATCTCCATAACATCATCCGCTTTCAGGTCCAATGCTATTCTTAATTTTCTAAAAACGATATTATTGGTTAACCGTGCTTCCGGCCTGGGCTTAGGACCGTCTTTTTTGCCTCGCTTATCGTTGATCAAGCCATTGAGGAAGGTGGCCAGATAGATGTCGCTTAATTCCTGATATGCAGGGTCATCGTCTTTTTTCAGCCAATCACTGACCTGGGCTCGGGATACCGATAGATCGGCCAGGCCAAAAACAGACATCATCTTCGAATCACCGAAATCGAAGGTGTAGCGGATACGGCGCAGGATATCATTATTGGTCATATTCATGTCCTTATTTAAACTATAAGTTAAGTGCTTTGGATCGTGGTACAATAAATTCAGTCAATTTAGGACTATGCCTTTCTGCCCCTGGATCTGGTTTTGGGCCTTACTTTAGGTCTGGTTTTCCGGCCAGAAGATTTTGAAGCCTGCTTTTTGGATTTCCTTTTATTGACAATATCTTTTATATCCCTGGAAGCCTTTTTTTCACTGGCAGCATCATTGGGGCGTAACAAAACAAAATCCGGAACAGCACCTCCCTCTGTATA
>Ga0164315_10001768_pt1 | contig 16362 bp, 17 predicted proteins | sample GuaBasSedimGuay6_FD_113737 | JGI IMG/M metagenome (GOLD analysis project Ga0164315, IMG submission 113737) | Subseafloor sediment microbial communities from Guaymas Basin, Gulf of California, Mexico - Guay6, Core 4569-2, 0-3 cm | ecosystem: Environmental > Aquatic > Marine > Hydrothermal vents...
ATGGGCCTCGGCGACGAAGCTGAACGGCTGAGCACGACCCTGGGCAACAACCGGATATTGATCATGGGTAACCATGGGGTCATGGCTGCGGGTGAATCCATTGCCAGGGCCTTCGACGAATTGTATTACTTCGAGCGCGCCTGCGAGACCTACATCACGGCGTTGATGACCGGCAAACCCTTGCGCATGGTTTCCGCTGAAGTTGCCGAAAAGACTGCGCAACAATGGGAAGACTACGTGACCCGGATCGGCCTGGCCGATGTGCATCTGCGCGAACTGCGCGAAATCCTCGATCGCGAGGAACCCGACTACAGGCAGTAACCCGAAATGAACCCGTCATCCAGCAAACCGATCCCGACCAACGCGGCGTCATCCGGGGTAATCATCGACCGCAAGCTGAGCAAACAGTTGATGAAGCGTAGCGATCGCCCCGGACTGATCTGGCTCGGGCAATGGGTTGCATTGCTACTGGTCACCGGCTATTTGCTGTACCTCGCCGGGGGTAGTGCCTGGTTTGTGCCGATGCTGATCGTTTACGGCAGTGCGATCTCAGTCCCCGCCTACGCGTTGTCACACGAGTGCGCACACGGCACCGCGTTTCGGTCACGCTGGATCAACGAAACCCTGTTCTGGATTTCATCGATCATTTATTACGAAGAACCCTATTACCGGCGCTACGCTCATGCCAGTCACCATACTTACACCTGGCTAAACGAACTCGATGCCCAGATGCCTTTCGAAACTCCGATGACTTTCAAAGGCTGGTTGCTGGAAATCTCGGGCATCGGCTATTTCATCTGGATTACCCGTATCATGATCGCCAATGCACGCGGGGACTTTAGCGACAAGGTGAAGTCGTTTACGCCAGCAAGCGAATTACCAAAACTGAAATGGGGAGCACGCGGTCTGTTGCTGATCTATGCAGCGATTGCGATTGCCATCATGCTGGGTGCCGATTACCTGTTCTGGTACCTGGTATTGCCGCGTATCCTGGGCAATCCGGCATTATTTCTATACACCATAATCCAGCACATCGATATGGAAGAAGACCAGCTCGACCTGCGGCGTTCGACTCGATCATTCGTGACCAACGCGTTCAGTCGATTTCTGTATATGAATATGAACTATCATGTCGAACACCACATGTACCCGACTGTACCTTTCCACACTCTGCCTGCGCTGCACGAAGCGGTTAAAGACCAACTATCTGAACCCGATCCCGGGTTTTTCCTGACCAATTACCGCGTGCTGAAAGCGATCATCGCGCGCAGTCGCGGTAAACTCCCGATGAGCAACCTGGGCAAATCGATCACTATCGGCTAGCCATTGAAGAGGCATTGAATATGAGCACACCCGGTCCCGGCTGGCAACGCGTCGGTCCGGCTGATGAACTCGAGGTGGAAGACGTCATGCCATTCGATTTCAACGGCCATGAGTATGCAATCTATCACACCGTCGATGGTTACTTCGCCAGCGACGGCATGTGTACCCACGAAGAAGAGCCGCTCGCCGACGGCATAGTCATCGACAATGTTATCGAATGCCCGCTGCACCAGGGCCGCTTCGATGTACGCAACGGCAAAGCACTGAGCGCGCCGGTTTGCGTCGACCTGAAAACCTTCCCCGTGCAAATCCACGCAGGTGATATTTACCTCCGGATCCCGGTAAAGGTTTAGCCGCACATCGTTCCAGCTTTTCTCTTCGAGGAGGTCAGAGCACGGTTTTCGGTGCTTTCGGAGCCAGGATTGAAAGATATGGCGAAAAACGTAGTCTGACCCCGAGGGTTTACGTTAGAATTTTAGCTCTGCCCGGTAATTGAACCGGGTTCTATAAGCTGGAATCTTGAGAGAACGTAATGCCGGAAATAAAATTTTATCTAGTTGCCGTGTTGGCACTGACGCTAGTTGTTTCAGCCTGCAGGTCGGGTCCTCCAAAGATAGTCAACGAACCCGGCGTCACTCGTTTGAACGGGGACCAGGCGAGAGCTCATGTTTCCGGTAATACTGAAAAATGGGAGCAGGGCACCATTTATTACAATCCAGGCGGAAAACTGGAAATGATATGGCGTAAAGTAAAAACCGACGGTGTCTGGAACGTAATGGATGACGGCAACATATGCTTCGAGGTTAAAGGCTGGAATCAGATCTGCCATTACTACGTAAATAACAACGGCGCCATTACGATGATAGCCAGCACAAAAAATCGCGGTGTGGTTGAAATAGTAAAAGGGAAAAAACTTCCCGCTCGATAACCCACAAGCCAAGCCCTCGGTACCCTCGGGGTCAGACCACGTTTTTCGCCATATCTTTCAATCCCGCCGTACCCTCGGGGTCAGACCACGTTTTCGCCAGGCTTTCCAATCCTGTCGAGGAAAATACCGAAAACCGTGCTCTGACCCCTTCGAAGCCAGTACCGAAAACCGTGCTCTGATCCCTTCGAAGGCAGTACCAGAAAACTATTGCCAGTTGGCGAGTTCGTTGTAACTGTCTTTGAAATTCGGGTTATCGGGATCAAGTTCGAGCGCGCGGTCAATTGCATCCATGGATGATTCGTGTTGACCCAACTGGGCCAGTACATAGGCAAGGTTATTCCAGACTTCAGCCTTTTGCGGATCGATCACCAGCGCGGAACGGTAGGCCGTTTCGGCAGCCACAAATTCACCCATCGCATAGGCGGAATTGCCCAGCCCCGTGTGCGCGAGTAAATTTTTCGGCCAGCGCCGCAACGCTGTCGCATAGGCATTATTCGCGTTTTCAATCCTGCCCACCTGCTCCATACCGATTACCGCATCGAGGTAAGTATCGGCACTGGCCGTGGCCGGAACCGTATCGGTTGAGACAACTACCAGTGCCCAGTGATCGGCGCGTTGCCAGGTTTTCTCGAATAGTGCGAACGAGCGTAACACCCGCGCATCAACTCCCGAGCGCAATATAACAACGCGTTCGGCCAGATCGTAACCAACCACCACTTCGTAATGCCAGACCGGGACCGAATCCAGTCCCAGGTTTTGCAGCACGAAAACCGGATTGCCGGCGGCGAGTTCACGTAACAGGGATTCCAGTTTGCCATCAAGCTGCACCGGCAGCATTTCAAACTGGCGAGTTGCTGCTTCCACTTCGATTTGCAGACTGCCCTTCAATCCGGGCACATAGATCATTTGCGCAATCTGATCGGGTTCCACCGGGGTACCGCGATAATTGATGACGCTGGCGAGAGACGAAGGACCGCAGTGATATTTCTGCTGTGGAAAAAACGGCACATCGGCCAATTCCACCTGTGCTGGAATATCGGGTGGATTATCGAGCAGTGTCCGCGTTTGCGGGGAAGTAGCACAGCCGCCGAGAAAACCGAGAAAAAATAGCGCGCCTGCAGCCAGACACGCGCGTTTGATAACGAAGTTCAACTACTTGGCAGGCCAGTTGGGTATGATATCGGTAACTCCCATCAATTCGGTAATCACCAGAATAAGAAAAATAATTATCAATATATTGCCGCCAGCAGGCTCCTGATCAATACGCTGATGAATTTTCAACACCTGTGCATCGGTCAACGCCGCTACCCGCAGCGAAGCATCTGCCGCGTTGACACCACCCACCACCAGCTGCTCTTTTATCCAGTCGCGTTGAGCGCTAATACCGCTGAAGTCTATGACTATCTGATTGGCCTGCAGCTGCGCGGTGTCGACCATCGCCGCCTGACCCGGCAGGCTCACGGCCATGGCTACCGTTGCGATTAACAGGCACTGTAGAAGTTTTTTTACCCACATGTTCATTTCCCCAATTTACGAATTCATGATCCAGCTAGTATAGTCGAATTTGACTCAGGCGAGTTTGGCGCCGTTGGGTACCTCGCTATCGGGTCGAGCCAGCACTACAGCGCCGTCCTCACGATGAAAGCCGGTCACCAGGCACTCCGAACGCATCGGCCCGATCTGTTTCGCGGGAAAGTTGACCACGCCGACTATCTGACGTCCAAGCAAGTCATCCTTTTGGTAGATGTCGGTTATCTGCGCACTCGATTTGCGCACACCGATTGCCTCGCCAAAATCTATCTTCAACTTGTAGGCGGGCTTGCGCGCTTCAGGGAAATCCTCCACCTCGATGATGGTGCCAACCCGTAACTCGACTTTTTCAAAGTCGTCCCAGTCTATGGTTTCCACTAGTTTTATCCTCCAGAAAATTCGTTGCGGATCGCTTCGCTATGCTCACCGACAGATGGCACTGTGCGCTGAGTTTCAGCCTGCTCGGAGCGCATTGCCGCCACCGCGACCACTTGCGCCTCTCCACCTGGAGTTTCAACCTTGACCCGGCGCAGCTGTGGATGGGTCGACAGGCCTGCCATATCGTTAAGGCGACCATAGGCGATTCCAGCCCGGCTTAGACGCTCGACCGCTGCATCCTGATCGAGCTGTGAAAATACCCCGCTGATAAGCTGATCGACAAATTCTCGATTTTCAACCCGAACCTGATTCGATTTGAGCCTGGCGCTGCTGGCAAGTATTTTATCACCGAGTACCTGCTCACAAAAATTGACCCACTCACGCTCGTTCTGAATCGCGAGCACGATATCGAGGCCATCGCGACAGCGGTAAGCACCATAGGGTGAAATGGTCGCATGGTTGATGCCCACGCGCTGCTGGATCTTGCCGCTATAGTCGTAATGTAATAATGGTACTGCCAGCCATTCAGCCATACTATCGAATAATGACACCTTGATAATACTGCCTTTGCCGCTGTGTTCGCGTTCGATCAGCGCTTCAAGGATGGCGGCATAGGCCTGTTGACCACAATTGATATCACAGGCTGAAACGCCTATGCGCCCTGGCGCTTCCGGGGTGCCGGTGATCGAAGCCATTCCCGACTCGCATTGCACCAGCAGATCGTAAGCCTTCATCGAACTGTACTCGCCCTGGTCTCCGTAACCCGATATATCGCAACAAATCAGCCGCGGATAACGTTCGCGTAATGCTTCGCTACCGAAACCGGCACGCTGAGCCGCCACCGGGGCCAGGTTCTGGATAAACACGTCCGCCTGCGCCAGAATTCGATGCAGCAGCTCGGCGTCCGAATCCTGCTTGATATTCAGTTGCAGGGATTCCTTGCCCTGGTTCAGCCACACAAAGTAAGCCGACTGGTCATGCACTACGCTATCGTAAGCACGTGCAAAATCACCTCCCGCGCGTTCGATTTTGATAACACGGGCACCTGCATGCACGAGTCGATTGGAACAAAATGGCGCCGCCACCGCCTGTTCCAGCGAAACCACAAGGATGTTATCAAGTTTCAACATTAGAAAGACTTTGGTAGCCCGAGCACATGCGTGGCAATATTCGACAGGATCAGGTTGGTAGATATCGGTGCAACCTGGTAGAGCCGGGTTTCACGGAACTTGCGTTCGATATCATATTCGATGGCGAAGCCATAGCCGCCGTGAGTCTGCAGGCACATATCCGCGGCTGCCCAGGAAGCATCGGCAGCCAGCAGCTTCGCCATGTTGGCCTCCGAGCCACAGGCTTCACCGGCATCAAACATACGGCAGGCTTTATCCACCATCAAAGCAGCCGCCTCGGTTTGTACATGGGCGCGGGCAATCGGGAACTGAATGCCCTGGTTTTTGCCGATCGCGGCACCAAAGACTTCGCGCTCGCGCGCATAGCTGCTGGCGCGATCGATGAACCAGCGCGCATCGCCGATACACTCGGCGGCGATGAGGATGCGTTCGGCATTCATGCCATCGAGAATATAACGGAAGCCCTTGCCTTCTTCGCCAATCAGGTTTTCCACAGGCACACGCAACTTATCGAAAAAAAGCTCGGTGGTGGCGTGATTCAACATGGTTTCCAGTGGTCGCACGGTCAATCCATTGCCTACCGCCTCGCGCAAATCAACCAGCAACACCGACATCCCCTGGGTGGGTTTATCGACCTCGTCACGCGGCGTGGTGCGCACCAGTAACAACAGAAAATCGGAGTGCTCTACCCTGGAGATGAATACCTTCTGGCCGCTGACAACGTAATGCTCACCATCACGCTGCGCCCGCGTTTTGATGCGCGTGGTATCGGTTCCGCTAGAAGGCTCAGTTACCCCGAAGGCCTGCAGTCTTAACGCACCGGAGGCAATATGCGGCAGGTATTTTTGCTTTTGCGTGGCGTTACCATGCCGCAGCAGGGTTCCCATGATATACATTTGCGCGTGACAGGCGGCGCCATTGGCGCCGCTACGCTGTATCTCCTCGAGTACCGCACAGGCGGCGGCCAGATCCATGCCGGCTCCACCGTATTCTTCCGGAATCAAAACCGACAGGTAACCCGCTTCGGTAAGCGCCTGCACAAATTCAGCGGGGTAAGACTTGTCGCGATCCTTGTCACGCCAATAATCATTCGGGTAATCGGCACACAAACGCGTGATGGCTTGTCGAACTTCAGGATGAGAGCTTTCTTCCGGCATCTGCTTTTCTCTACTAGAGATTATCGTCATTCCCGCGAACACGCTGCAATTTTCGGTCATCCTCGCGCAAGCGGGAGATGACTCCATTTCATCAAGGTCCCCACATACGCAGGGACCGGTTCAAGCAGCAATAATATTGTGCTCGGGCCCGTAGGGGAAGCCGGTAATATTTTCCGCACCCTCTTCACCGATCACCAGGATATCGTGTTCGCGATAACCGCCGGCACCCGGCACACCCAGCGGCAGCGTCAGCATCGGCTCCATCGAAACCACCATGCCCGGTTCGAGCACGGTATCGATATCTTCACGCAGTTCGAGTCCTGCCTCGCGACCGTAGTAGTGCGATAACAGCCCAAACGAATGACCATAACCAAAGGTGCGGTACTGCAACAGGTCCAGGTCGGCGAAGTAAGCATTGATTTCCGCGCAGATACCCGAGCAGGTCGCACCCGGTTTGATCAGCGACAGCCCCAGTTCGTGTGCGCCGACATTTGCCTGCCAGATTTTCAGCGAAGCCGCGTCGGGCTCACCGACAAACAGCGTGCGTTCAAGCGCGGTGTAATAACCGGAAATCATCGGGAAGGTATTCAGGCTCAGAATATCGCCGGCTTCCAGTGCACGCGTGGTTACCGGGTTATGCGCGCCATCGGTATTGAGGCCCGACTGAAACCAGACCCAGGAATCGCGTATTTCGCTATCCGGGTAAGCGCGTGAAATTTCGAGTTCCATCGCGTCACGGCCAGCCATGGCAACATCGATTTCACGGGTGCCGACCCTGATCGCATCGCGGATCGCCTCGCCACCGATATCGGCGGTGCGCGCACCACCCTTGATCAGATCAATTTCCTCGGCCGACTTGAGCATACGCAAAGCCATAACCTCGCGATTCAGGTCGCTGGCCTCTACCCCGTCTAAAAATTCAGCCATCAATTCACGCGTGGCGAGTGTCATGTGGTCACCCTCGATACCAATGCGACGGGCATCCGCAACGATCGACTTTACCGCGCGCCAGTAGTTATTGCGCTTCCAGTCGGTATAAATCACGTTGTCGCCGTAACCACGCCGCCAGGGCTGGCCAAGATCGATATTGGCGGAGACCGTGACACAGCTGTCGGCGGTCACCACGCAGGCGTAGGGGCGGCCAAATGAACAATACAGGAAGCCGGAATAGTAGGCGATGTTATGCATCGAGGTCAGCAGCATCGCATCGACCCCTGAACTGGCCATCAGCTGGCGCAGCCCGCCGAGTCGGTTTTCATACTCGGTAGCGGAAAAAGGCAGCTTTGCTTTGGCGCCATTTTGCAGTGCGAAGAACTCGGGACGTTGGCTTTGAGACATGATAATCACTCCGAAATAATCCGGGCGTACAGGATCAAAATATCTGCTTTGTGACAGCGACGCCATCGTTGCCAGCGGGCAACGATTTTATCCAGCGCATCGATCTCAGGCAAGATATAATTGCGCTGCTTGCAGTCACCTCACGCGGAAATACCATGTCGTCACCTCGATACAATATACGCCCGGCCGTTGAATCAGATCGGCCGCAATGGAATCCGCTATGGCAGGGCTACCTCGAATTTTACCAATCCAGCCTGGCGGATGCGGTTACTGATCTACTGTGGCAGCGAATCATGGATCCAGCGCATGAAATCCAGTGTCGCATCGCCGAAACTGTCGACGGCAAGCTGGTCGGCCTGGTGCACTTTTTTCCGCATGCGCACAGTTGGTACGCAAACCCGGTCTGCTATCTCAACGATTTATTCGTATTACCGGCAATTCGTGGCGGGGGTATAGGCAGGCTACTAATCGATGCAGTTGTCGACGAAGCGAAGCTGCAGGATTGGTGCGAAGTTTACTGGCATACCCAAAACCACAATACGGTCGCGCGCGGTTTATACGACAAGATTACCGGTGGCAGCGACGGTTTTATCAACTACACCATCGACGTTGCGGGACTAGTCAGGGAGCTGCCGGCAGGGTGAAATGAAATGTGCTGCCCTGGCCCAGGCCCGCAGACTCGATCCAGATTTGTCCGCCGTGCACTTCGACAATACGTTTGACCAATGCCAGCCCGATGCCGGTGCCGTCAACCTTTGTATCGAGCCGCTCAAATAAATCGAATACACGGTCGTGATAGTCCGGCACTATACCGACACCATTGTCACGCACGAAACAATGAACCTGGCCATTTTCAAACTCGGCTCCAATCTCGATCCGGGGATGTTTCTGCTCACCCATGAACTTTGTCGAATTATCGATAAGATTCTGAAACACTTCGAGCAATCTGCCCGGATCACCGTAGACTTGTGGCATGGCAGGCGCGATTTGCAGGTCTACGCCCTGATTTTCCATCTGTATCGCTACCCGCTCCGCGGCTTCTCGCACCAGCGAACCCAGGTCTCGAACTTCCGGGGCATTCATCTGGTGGCCGATTCTACTCAGCTCAAGTAATTCATCCAGCAACTGACCCATCTTGTCGGCGGCAGCGCTAATTTGATCAATATCACTGGCCACGGCACCCTGCTTTTCGGCCTTGATATCTTTTTGCAGTAAACCAAGAAACCCCTTGATGGTTACCAGCGGCGCCTTCAAGTCATGCGATACCGTGTAATTAAAACGTTCGAGCTCGGCGTTTTGATTTTGCAATTCCAGATTTTTACCCTCGATCTGCTGACGCAGTTCCTGCTGGCGGTGAAAAAACAATACCGTAATCGCAATCAACAGGGTCGCCAATAGCGCGATGGCATAGTGATTCAAACGGAAAACTTCGATAACTTGCTCAAAATCATCGACCGATAATCCGATAGCGACGATCAGCGGTAAATCGGGGACCTTGCGGTAGGCATAATAACGAGTTATATCGTCAACCACGCTGGTTTGTAAATACAGGCCTACAGGGCTTTCTTCGAGCCGCTGCCAGATTTGCGAACCACTTATATTCTGCCCGGGCCCCTTTGGCCCATAGCTCGATCTGGAGCGAACAAATTTATCTTCACCGACGAGCGTAGCGGAACTCATCGGTCCTATCTGCATGGTGTTGAAAAATTCGGTGATGTGATCGGCCTCTAGCGCGAGAAAAATAACCCCGCCAAATTCACCATTCGGCTTTTCAAAACGGCGCACCAGCCTGATAATCTGCTTGCCGCTATTGCGCCCCTTGTGCAGTCGGGACACCAGCAGTTGATCACCAACCGCGTCTTTTTGATATTTAAAATAATCGCGGTCTTTGGCAGTCGTACCCGGTTTAATCTCGTGCCCGGAAACGAGAATCGGAGTGCCGGTTTCATCAATGATCGTGACATGGGACGCAATCGACTTATTCAGCGGGATCTCGACCATCACTTGTTTGATATCGTCGAGATCGTAATTTTCAACGTATTCCCAACGCACCAGTTTCAGGTAGGCGTCCCCATACTGAAAAATTCCGACCACGTGACGCTCGAAAAATACCGCGATCTGGCTCGCCTGGTCGGCAGCATCGTGAAAACGCAGTTCTTTTTCCCGCTCGACGAAGTTATACGAAACAATCCACACCAGCAGCGACAGGACTACGCCGGTAATCAGGTACGCGCTGCCAGACCATCTGGCAGAATTACTCTCGTTATTGCGGGTCATTTAAAGTGTCAGTGTTTTTATTGCAATCAGACGGATCAATACGGCCATTATCACGGCTTCAACATCATGTTCGCTGCGCAATAATAGCCATAGATAATGCATTTTCCGAGCCTTTAACAAGAATTCACGATTGATTCTGGCTATTTCGAACCTGCTCGCGAATGTCGTTTATATACTCCGTCGAGTCGTTTATCGGTTGACAGCGATATTCGCATTCTGTTTAAACTTGCGCTTCGCATCGAATACGTTGTTACCCGGCTGTTGCGGCTAACAATGGATGCCAGTCATCCGGTATTCGTCAAGCAGACTCAACTAGATCGGCGCTTATGCATTATTCAGCTTTCAGCCTGCTTAAACAGGCATTAACCGGCAATCGCGGCTGGACCAGGGCCTGGCGTAATCCAGAGCCTAAGAAACAGTATGACGTCATCATCATCGGTGGCGGCGGCCACGGCCTTGCGACCGCGTACTACCTGGCGAAACTGCACGGTATAACAAAGGTTGCGGTACTGGAAAAAGGTTATATCGGCGGCGGCAATACCGGGCGCAACACGACGATTGTGCGCTCCAATTACATGCTCAATCCCAACTCGCAGTTTTATGAGCACTCGATGAAGCTCTGGGAAGGCCTGAGCCAGGATCTGAATTACAACGTCATGTTCAGCCAACGCGGCATATTGAACCTGATTCACAACGATGCCCAACGTGATGGATTCGCCAGACGCGGCAACGCGATGCGTTTGAATGGTGTCGATGCGGTCATGCATGACCTCGAAGGGGTTAAAAAACTCATGCCGCACCTCGATTTTTCGAAAAATACACGTTTCCCGATACAGGGCGGCCTGGCACAACCTCGCGGCGGTACCGCACGTCACGACGCGGTTGCCTGGGGTTACGCGCGCGCTGCTGACCGACTCGGCGTGGATATCATCCAGAAATGCGAAGTCACCGGCATCAGGCGCGATGGCGACAAGGTGCTGGGCGTGGAAACTTCACGCGGTTTTATTGGCGCTGGCAAGGTCGGGGTCGCGGTGGCGGGTAACTCGAGCCGAGTTTTTGATATGGTCGGCATGAAACTTCCGATCGAGTCGCACGTGCTGCAGGCTTTTGTCACCGAAGGTATCAAACCACTGGTGGATACGGTCTGTACCTTCGGTGCGGGTCATTTTTACATTAGCCAATCCGATAAGGGTGGCCTGGTTTTCGGTGGCGACATCGACGGCTGGAACACCTACGCGCAACGCGGCAACCTGCCAACCTTCAATCATGTCGTCGCCGGCGGCGTTACCATGATGCCTTGCCTGGCGCGGCTACGAGTATTGCGCCAATGGGGTGGCGTCATGGACATGTCAATGGACGGCACACCGATTATCAGTAAAACCCCGATTGATAATCTCTACATGAACGGCGGCTGGTGTTACGGCGGTTTTAAGGCAACCCCGGCTTCGGGCTGGGTATTCGCGCATACCATCGCGCACGACAAGGCGCACGCGCTGAATGCCGAATTCACGCTGGAGCGTTTTCGCGAAGGCAACATGCTCGACGAAAAAGGCGCTGGCGCCTCACCCAAAGCACACTAGGAGGTAATGAGATGCTAAGAATCAAATGCCCCTGGTGCGGGGTTCGCAACGAAGATGAATTCTCTTACGGTGGTGATGCCACCGTCGAACGTCCTGCCGATGATGCCTCACAGGACGACTGGTACGATTATGTTTACACGCGCGACAACCCCGCCGGTAGGCATCGCGAGTACTGGCATCACGTCAATGGTTGCCGCGCCTGGCTGGTGCTGAACCGTGATACGCTAACCCATGAAATCTTCAGTATCGAGCCGGCTTCGCCAAACCTGCCGGTAAAGGCACAAGGGGGCAGCGCGAAATGAGCCATCAATATCGCACCACCAGCGGCGGACAGATCGATCGTGCCAGTTCGATCAGTTTTACCTTCGACGGCAAACTCTATCGGGGTTACAAAGGCGACACCCTCGCCTCCGCCCTGCTCGCAAACGGCGTGCACCTGACAGGCCGCAGCTTCAAGTATCACCGCCCACGCGGCATCCAGACCGCCGGCTCGGAAGAACCCAATGCAATTGTCGAGTTACGTAGCGGTCCGCGCAAAGAGCCTAATACGCGCGCGACTACAATCGAGCTATTCGATGGCCTGGTAGCAAAAAGTCAGAATCGCTGGCCTTCACTGGCCTTCGATTTGATGTCGATAAACAACCTGTTCTCACCGTTGCTATCGGCGGGCTTTTATTACAAGACATTCATGTGGCCAGTGTCATTCTGGACCAACGTCTACGAGCATGTCATCCGCCACGCGGCAGGTCTGGGTACCGCGTCCACCGCGGCCGACCCTGATTTTTACGAACAGTGCCATGAACACTGCGACGTGTTGGTGGTCGGTGCCGGACCTGCAGGACTATCCGCCGCACTTGCTGCCGCAGCGACCGATGCGCGCGTCATCCTGGTTGACGAACACCCGCTGCCGGGCGGTTCGCTGAACCATGAAAATTTTACTATCGAAGGCAAACCCGGCAGCGAATGGGCAGCTGAAGCGATCGTGCAGCTCGAAGCCATGGACAATGTTCATATCTTCAATCGCACTACCGTGTTTGGCTATTACGATCACAACGTGGTCGCGGCAATCGAAAAGGTAAACGATCACCTGCCGGTACCACCACAGGGCCATCCACGCCAGCGTATGTGGACCTTCTACCCGCAGCGGGTTGTTATCGCTGCCGGTGCAACCGAACGCCCGCTGGTTTTCGGCAACAACGACAAGCCGGGTATCATGCTGGCCTCGGCGGTACGCACCTATATCAATTGCTATGGCGTCAAACCCGGTCGTCGAGCCGTGGTGGCGACTAACAACAATGATGCTTATCGAACTGCAATCGATCTGCATCGTGCGGGTGTCGCCGTCTCCGCAGTCGTCGATTCACGCGCGCATCCGAATGCACCGCTCGCAGAAGAACTCGAAAACCTTTCGATTCGGCTGATTACCGGTGGCACTGTCGGTGCTGCCGGGGGCGGTCAACGCGTCAAGTACGCGCAGATCGTTACCACCCAGGGCGATACCCTGGACCCGGAGCGTATCAGATGCGACCTGATCGCCTGCTCCGGCGGCTGGAACCCCAATGTGCATCTGCACAGTCAATCGGGCGCGAAGCCGGTTTACGATGCTTCGATCACCAGCTTTGTGCCCGGTGAATCACGCCAGGCAGAGGTATCTGTCGGTGCCGCAAGTGGTAGTTTCAACCTGCAGGATTGCCTCGACCAGGGTGCATCGGCAGGTACCGAAGCTGCCAAACTGGCCGGCTTTAAAGGTAGCAGCGGCAGCGCAAGCAAAGCCGAGGACGAAGGTGCCTACGCGGTCGAAGCATTATGGATTTCACCGACACCATACAATAAATCCTACAAGCAGTTCGTCGATCAGCAAAACGACGTCAAGGCCAGCGACGTGGAGCTGGCATCGCAGGAAGGATTCGACTCGGTCGAACTACTCAAGCGTTACACCACCCAGGGCATGGCGACCGATCAGGGCAAAACCAGCAATGTCAATGCGCTGGCGATACTCGCCGGTCAACGCGGTGAACCGGTGCCGGAGGTCGGCATTACGACCTACCGCCCGCCTTACGTACCTGTCGCCATGGGAGTATTTGCCGGGCATACCGTGGGTGCCGAGTTCATGCCGGTGCGACGCACGGCAATCCATGACTGGAACGCAAAACAGGGCGCCGTATTTATCGAAGCCGGCCTGTGGTTACGCGCACGTTACTATCCGCAAATGCCAGGCGACACGATGAACGATTGCTATATCCGTGAAACCAACGCGACGCGCAGCAATGTCGCACTGGTCGACGTGACCTCGCTCGGCAAGATCGATATACAGGGGCCAGACGCCGCAGAATTTCTGAATCGCCTGTACATCAACAACTGGCTCAAACTGCCCGTAGGTAAAGCGCGTTACGGCGTGATGCTGCGCGAAGATGGCATAGTCTTTGACGATGGCACTACCTCGCGCCTCGGTGAGAATCATTATTACATGACCACCACTACCGCCAACGCCGGCCCGGTACTCGCGCATATGGAGCAGTATCACCAGACCGAATGGCCGGAACTCGACGTGGTATTTTGCTCGGTTACCGAACAATGGACCGGTATCGCGGTCGCAGGACCCAATAGCCGCAAACTACTGGAACAGATTATCGATATCGACATCAGCAATGAAGCCTTCCCCTTCATGGGCGCCGGCGAGTGCATGATGAATAATATCCCCGGGCGCCTGTTCCGGATTTCATTCTCCGGTGAACTCGCCTACGAAATCAATGTGCCCGCCGACTATGGCGAGCAGGCCTGGCTGGAACTGCTCGCGGCCGGCAAGGAACTGGATGTGTCGGTTTATGGTACGGAAGCGCTCGGCACCATGCGCATCGAGAAAGGCCACGTCGCCGGCTCCGAGCTCGATGGCCGCACGACTGCGCAAGATCTCGGTCTCGAAGGCATGGCCAATCGCAGCAAGCATTTTATCGGCAAGCACAACTCCGAGCGCCCGGCACTGCTCGCCGAGGGCCGCTTGCAGGTGGTCGGATTGAAGTCCCTGATGCCAGGCAAAAACCTGCGCATCGGCGCCCACCTGGTCGATCCAAAAGTAACCCTGGAAAGTGTAAGCCAGTCGCAGGGGCATGTGACCGCCACCACTTACAGCCCACAGCTCGATTGCGGCATCGCGCTTGGCCTGTTACGCGACGGTGCGGCACGACATGGTGAGCAGATCGAGGCGGTGTTTACACTCGATGATGAAAAAATCAAGGTTGAAATCTGCCATCCCGTGTTTATCGACCCCGAGGGAGAACTCGTCCGTGCCTAAGAAACAAGACAGCAAACAAGACCTGCCATTACGCCGGTCACCACTGTTACCGATTCATGATGAATTTATCGTCGATTACAAAAATCTGCGCCTGGCCGAACGCAAGGCACTGACCTCGATCCAGATCCTGAGCTTCAAAGGTAAACACCAGGATACGGCAAAGGCGATCGAAAAGGTGATCGGAATCGAGTGTTCGACCGAACCCGGGATCAGTAATTCCGATGGCAAAACCCAGGTTTGCTGGAACGGTCCAAATAGCTGGATGGTTATTGTCAGCGACGAAGAGTCCGCGCACGGTCCCGGTGAGCTATTGCACACGCTACGGGCTGCGGTGGGAGATCTTGGGGCAGTTGTCGACCAGAGTCACGGTCGCTGCGGCTTACGCTTGAGCGGTGCCCGCGCGCGTCAGGTGATGGCGAAAAACACCGCCATCGATCTGCATCCGCGAGCGTTTGCTCCAGGTCGGTGCGCCATGACTTCGATCGCTCATATGAACGCCACCATCGTGCAGGTTGACGATGCGCCGACCTATGATTTATTCGTCATTCGCAGCCTTGCGCGCTCTTTCGCACATGCTATCGAGCATGCCTGCCACGAATTTGAAAGCGAGTAAAATGAGGGACTAGCGCAAAGCCTTCAGGTTGGAAATCAACACGTCTTTCTTGCGGTTCATCTCTTCTCTGATCTGGTGCGCCAGGTCAACTTCAGACCCACAGCAGTTAACCGCCGCGAGCGCTTGATTTTTGGTAGTTTTTTCAACGGTCTTCACCAGTAACTGGCCGACAAGATTGGCAATCTTCTCTTTTTCCTCGTCTGACAGGTCATGGCTGGACAACGCCGACACGATGGACGCGGCTGTATCATCGATAGAACTTTCAACTGACATAATCTTTCCTCAGGTTTTCAGGGTTTTTCCAGACTCTGTTCAAGATCGTCTATTAAATCCTGACAATTTTCAATACCAATCGACAGGCGCAGCAGGTTTTGCGGTACTTCGCTATGCGGGCCTTCCACCGCGGCACGATGCTCGATCAGGCTTTCCACTCCCCCCAGTGAAGTGGCGCGCACAAACAAACCTGTGTTGCCGGCGATCCGCCTGGCTTCATCAGCGCCGCCGTCGACCAGCAATGATAACATTCCACCGAAACCCTGGGTCATCTGCCGTTTCGCAATTTTATGTCCCGGGTGACTTTCAAGGCCCGGATACAGCACCCGCTGTAACCCTGGATGCCCTTCAAAATGCAACGCCAGGCGCAACGCGCTCTGCGATGCTTTATCGAAACGCAGAAACAGGGTACGCATACCGCGCAACAATAGCCAGGCTTCAAACGGCCCTAATACACCACCGGTCAGGGTCCGCACCAGCTTGATCTCTTCCCAGCGCTCGTCCTGCTCGGCAGTCACCAGGATGCCGGCAACCACGTCACTG